>ENA-UOIY01001232-UOIY01001232.1-human-gut-metagenome-genome-assembly--contig:-P114-NODE-1232-length-29359-cov-13.220618_pt1 | contig 29359 bp, 30 predicted proteins | sample MGYA00242335_ERZ723882 | MGnify/ENA metagenome assembly ERZ723882
TTGATTTTGCAATTCTGAAAGCAGCTTGTCAAAAAAGTCCAAACGGACTTTTTTGACAAGCAGAGGCGTGGCGCTGCGCCACGCCGGGAGTTGATATTCAGATTATATTGTAGGGGAGGGGCAAGCCCCTCCCGGCGCAATGCTGCCGATACGAACCGGCTGCCGTTAAAATGGGTAGAGCCGATTGCGCCTGTAGCGGCGCTCGTTGCGCAAGGCTGACGGGCGAGAGAATGTAGCGGCGCTCCCTGAGCGCCTTTGGCAGTTGCAGGTATTGGAGTAGTAATTCGACGGCGCAAGGCTTTCAAATTTGTCATTCCGAGGAGCGAAGCGACGTGGGAATCTCCTGCAACCGGTTACGTTTTCGCCGAGGCCTACCTGCTATCCAACATGGTACTGCGAGATTGCCGCGTCGGCAGCGCCTCCTCGCAATGACACGTCAGGGTGGCGAAGCGGTGTACCAATGGCCTCCTGCGGTTGAATAGCCCTGTACAGGGCGGTCACTGACCGCCCCTACAGCGGCAGGTGCGGTCGGCGGAAATGCCCCCCCAAAAATTTGCAGCTGCCCATGGCGCTCATTGCGCGCCGCCGCACCATTCTGCGGCCTTTTCCAGCTCCGGGAGGGGCGTGCCCCTCCCGGACAATTCTGCATCAGCGGGTCGTTTCGACGGTGATCTCACCGGAGACGATCTTCTTCGACAGCTCTTCCACGGCGTTCTTCACGTCGTCGGGCACCTGCTGTGCAGCGCCGTCCTCGCCGTAGCCGATGCCGACATAGCCGTTGCTCATATCGGCGACCCACGTCGTGCCCCACAGGGAGCTGTCGCCGTCCAGCAGGCGCTTCACGGCGTCATAGATGGAGCTGCCGACTTCCTTCTTCATGGAGCAGATGATGGTGTCGGGGTCGATGTACTTCTGGTCGCTGTCCACGCCGATGGCGTAGAAGCCGTTCTCCTTCGCGGCCTCAAACACGCCGTCGCCCGTGGCGGAGGCGATCTGGAAAATAACGTCCGCACCCTGATCGTGCAGGGCCAGCGCGCATTCCTTGCCCTTTGCGGGGTCGTCATAGGTGCCTGCGTAGTTCTTCACGACATTCACGGCCTTGCCGTTCTCCGTGCCGTAGTACTCCGCGCCCTGCGTGTAGCCGACGATAAAGTCGTTGATGGTGTCGCTGTCCTCGCCGCCGACGGCGCCGACCGTGCCGGTCTCGGACATGGCGGCCGCGATGTAGCCCGCGAGGAACGAGCCCTCATTCTGGGCGTAGGTGATGTTCAGCACGTTGGCGACCGGCTCGCTCGTGGCGTTGTCGATCCAGATGAACTTCACGTTCGGATATTCCGGCGCGATGGTCTCGACATCATAGAATTCCCAGCCGACGCACACGACGACGTCTGCCTGATCGGCGGCGTTCTTCATCTGCGTTGCGTGGTTTTCGTTGTTGCACTCGATGGTGCTGACCTGCACGCCGAAGTCCTTGGCAAGACGGTCTACGCCTTCCTTGGACGAGTCGTAGAACGAACGGTCGCCGAACGTACCGGCCACGACGAGTGCGAGCTTCAGGTCGGAGGAGGAGTCCCCCTTGTCTTCCGTCTTGCCGCAGGCGGCAAAGACACACGTCAGCAGAGCCACTGCCAGAATGCATGCGAGGATCTTTTTCATAAATAGCCTCTCCGTTTCAAACAAAAATTTGTCGGTTTTACCCGACGGTGTGCCTTCATTATAATGTTTTTTTCCGCGCCGCGCAAGTGGGCATGGCAAATATCGCCCGGAATTTCTTACGCGCGGGCAAAAAACCGGATGCCATGCCGGAAAATAGAGCGATGCGTATGGAAAAACATGATTGCGGCAAAAATCTTTGTTGAAATTGTGCTGAGAATCGGCTATACTACAGGAAGGAAACTCCAAAGGAGGCGACATGCACATGGGTGTAACGGTTTCCGTCATTTCCGGCAAGGGCGGCACGGGAAAAACGACGCTCTGCGCCGGGATCGCGGCCTGTCTTGCCGCTGAGGGCAAGCGCGTCCTGTGCATCGATGCCGACATCGGCCTGCGGAATCTCGACATCGCGCTCGGCATGGCCGAGCAGCCCGCTGTCGCGTTCACGGACGTGACGCAGGGCTTCTGCAAGCTGTCCGACGCCGCGGAGCATCCGGCCCTGCCGGGCCTGTTCCTGCTGACGGCCCCGGTGCGCGAGCAGGACGCTCTCGTGGAGCAGCAGCGCTTCGGTGCGTTGCTGCGCGAGGCCCGCGAGGCCTTCGACTGGGTCCTGATCGACGCGGCCGCCGGGATCGGCACGAGCTTCCGCCTTGCCACGCAGTTTGCCGACCGCTGCATCGTCGCTGCCACGCCGGATCCCGCCTCCCTGCGGGACGCCGCCTGCGCGGCAGATGCCCTCGCGCTCGAGGGGCACGAGCTGCTGCAGCTTGTGGTCAACCGCGTGCAGCCGCGCCTGTTTTCGCGCATGAACCTGACGGTGGACGACATGATGGACCAGACCGGCCTGCCGCTGCTCGGCCTTGTGCCGGAGGACCCGGCCGTCGTGCTTTCTGCCGCAGCGGGCAAGGCGCTGATCCTGAATTCCTCCGGCGGTGCCGCTGAGGCCTGCCTGCGCATCTCCCGCCGCCTGCGCGGTGAGCCAATGCCCTTAATGCGATTTTGAAGATGAGGTGATCTTATGAATATTACGCTGATGGCGCATGACAAGAAAAAGGAACTGATGGTCCAGTTCTGTACGGCTTATAAGAGCGTGCTGAGCAAGCACAACCTCTCCGCCACGGCCACAACGGGCCGCCTTGTCGCGGAGGCGACCGGCCTGCCCGTGACGCTGTATCTTTCCCACAATCAGGGCGGTCACCAGCAGGTCGACGCCCGGATCGCCTATAACGAGATCGATCTGGTGCTGCTGTTCACCGATCCGAATAACAGCGACCCCTGGGAGGATCAGCAGGTCGTGCAGACGCTGCACCTGTGCGACGCGCACAATGTGCCCATGGCCACGAACCTCGCCACGGCGGAGATGCTCATCCTCGGCCTGCAGCGCGGTGACCTGGACTGGCGCGAGATGATCCGCCGCAAGCGCTCCGTCCGCTGAAAGGAGCAGCTTTATGGAAGCAACGGAACTTATTGAACTCATCCGCACGTCGGAGAAGAAGACGCCCGTCCGCGTGGTGCTGCAGGCCAATGCGCCCTGCGAGTTCCCCGGCGCGGAGGTTTTTTCCGGCGGGAACGGCCTGCATATCCTCTACGGCGACTGGAAAACGCTCGGTCCGCAGCTTACGGCGCAGGCCGCGCACATCGACCGCCTGCATGTGGAAAACGGCGCCTGCAACTCCGCCATCCCCATGCTGGACCTCAAGGGCCTGCATGCGCGCGTCGAGCCGGGCGCCATCATCCGCGAGGGCGCGGAGATCGGCGCGAACGCCGTCGTTATGATGGGCGCGATCCTGAATCTTGGCGCCGTTGTCGGCGAGGGCAGCATGATCGACATGGGCGCTGTGCTCGGCGGCCGTGCCACCGTGGGTAAAAACTGCCATATCGGCGCAGGAGCCGTGCTGGCGGGCGTCATCGAGCCGCCCAGCGCCACGCCGGTCATCGTGGAGGATGGCGTGCTCGTCGGCGCGAATGCCGTTGTGCTCGAGGGCGTCCATATCGGAAAAAATGCCGTCGTCGCGGCCGGAGCCGTCGTCACGGAGGACGTGCCGGAGAATGCCGTCGTGGCGGGCGCGCCCGCCCGCGTGCTGAAGCAGCGCGACGAAAGGACGAATTCCAAGACCGCCTTCGTCGATGCCCTCCGCGAGCTGTAAGAGAATACAAAAACGTCCCCGGATGCGCCGCATCCGGGGATAATTATTTGGAAATGAAAAATGAGGGGAGCGGCATGCGGACTGACAAGTTACAGGCGGCTTCGCCGACCGCACCCGCCAGTGTAGGGGAGCGGCATGCCGCTCCCGGCGACGCACTGCTGACTAGTACAGGCTGGCGATAAAATGGTATGCACCGATTGCGTCTGTAGCGGCGTTCCCTGAGCGCCATTGGCAGTTACAGGTATTGCAGTAGCGATTCAGCGGTGTGAGACTTCCAGATTTGTCATTGCGAGGCCCCAAAGGGGCCGCGGCGCCCTGAGCGCGAAGCGCGAGGAAGTGCCTTGGGGTGCAATCTCGGGAAGGCAGTTGCGGTTTCGCCGATCATTTTCCCATGATGCGGCCGTGTACTGCGAGATTGCCACGTCGGCCTCCGGCCTCCTCGCAATGACAATTTGGGGCCAATTCCATTTTAACGGCAGCCAGTACGGGTCGGCAGCGCTGTGCCGTGCTGGGCTGTCCCCGACCCTACAACACATATTTGGCAGCCTTACAAAATCTCCCCCCGCAGGCCCTCTTCCTGCAGGCCCTCGATGCGGACGCGGCGGACGGTATTATGCAGGTCCTCGCCGCGGGCATAGACCTTCATGCCGTTCGGGGCGTGGCCGGTGAACCAGCCGTCCTCGACCTGCTCAAAGAGCACGTCCTGCTCCGTGCCGCACATGGCGGTCAGAAATTCGCGGTGCAGCTCGGCGGCGGCGGCAACGGCCCTGGCGGAGCGGTCGGCCTTCTCCGCGCGGGAGAGCTGGCCCGGCATAGAGGCGGCGGGCGTTCCCGCGCGGCGGGAATAGGGGAAGACGTGGACCATGGCAAGGCCACAGGTGCGGGCAAAGGCGAGGGATTCGGCGAATTCCTCCTCCGTCTCGCCGGGGAAGCCGACGATCAGGTCCGTCGTGACGGCGCAGCCGGGGAACCACTGCTGCAGCAGGCGGACGCTCTCCAGATAGCGCGCCGTGTCATAGTGGCGGTGCATGCGGCGCAGCACGCCGTCGCTGCCGCTCTGCAGGCTCAGGTGGAACTGCGGGCAGAAATTCGGGCACGCGGCAAGGCGGCGGCAGAAGTCCTCGTCCACCACGCGCGGCTCGAGCGAGCCAAGGCGCACGCGGAGCTGCGGCACGGCGCGGCAGACGGATTCGACCAGATCGGCAAACGTGCTGCCGTCCTTGAGATCGCGGCCCCACGATGCGACCTCGATGCCCGTGAGCACGATCTCGCGGTAGCCCTCGAGCGTGCGCGCCTGCTCCACGGCCTGCGCCAGCGGCAGCGAGCGCACAGGGCCGCGGGCGTAGGGGATGATGCAGTAGGTGCAGAAGTTGCAGCAGCCGTCCTGCACCTTGAGCATGGCGCGGGTGCGCGTGCCGAGGCTCCCGGCCGGGAGCGACTCAAAGGCGCGGCGGCGCATGGCGTCGTCCAGCAGGACCTGCTGCCCGGCGTCCTGCCCGGCCTTTTTCTGCCGCACGGCGTCCAGCACGAGCTGGACAAAGGCCTCGCGCCCGCCGCTGCCGGACACGACGTCCACGCCGAGGGCCTCGACCTCCCCGGCGCTGACCTGTGCATAGCAGCCGCACACGCCGATGACGGCCTGCGGGTGCTCGCGGCGCAGGCGGCGGATGAGGGTGCGGTTCTTGCGGTCGGCGACCGCCGTCACGGTGCAGGTGTTGATGAGATAGGCGTCGCAGTCGTCGGCATCCGTTCCGCTGACGTGGCCAAGGGCCAGAAGCTGCTGCTCCATGGCCTGCGTTTCATATTGATTGACCTTGCAGCCAAGCGTATAACATTGAAATTTCATCGAGTTTCTCCAAAAAATCTTTGAGGGCCCCAAAAAAGATTGAACAAAACGTGCATTGTGCTTTTGCCCGTTTTTGCGGTATAATAATCACGATCATTATAGTGGAAAAAACAGGATTTGTACAGTCTCAGACTGTCAAAAAACTGCCAAGCCGAGAGTTTCGGAGGGAAGAAACGTGGGAAAGGAAGCCGTCAGGGCGCCCTTTCGCGTTCGATTGCCCGCCGCAGCGGCAGGATCGCAGACTCATAAGGACTTTTTTGACAAGCTGACAGTCTTTCTTTGGGAGGAAGCACATGATCGTTCGATTTGCATCCGTGAGCGACGTGAGAGAATTTGTCGGACTGGCCACGCTGCAGCCCTATGCCATTGACGTGGTAGATGGCGAGCATGTTGTCAGCGCAAAGAACTTTATGGAGCTGTTTACGATTAATTTTACCCATCCTCTGCAGGTGCAGATCGCAGACAGCCGGAACGAGGCCCATTTTGCCAAAGCTGCCGCGCGCTTCGTCGTCGGCTGAATCAAATGCAGGCGCCCCCATCCGATCGGATGGGGGCGTTTTTTGCACGGATTTCCAAAGCTGCCTGCAGCGGCGCTCCCTGAGCGCCTTGCAGGTTGACAATAACTGCGGCACACATTCTGCGGCGCAAGGCTCCCAAGTTTGTCATTGCGGGGAGGCCGAAGGGCGACGTGGCGCCCTGAGCGCGAAGCGCGAGGAAGTGCCCTTGGGGTGCAATCTCAGGAAGGCAGTTACGTTTTCGCCGGGGCTTTCCTGTTATCCACCCCGGTACTGCGAGATTGCCGCGTCGCTTCGCTCCTCGCAATGACAATTCGGGGGCCAGTACCATTTTATCGGCAACCTGTACCAACTGTCAGTTCAGCGCCGGGAGGGGCATGCCCCTCCCCTACAACGCGCGACTGGAAACTTCGTGTAACTTTACACTATCCACTTTCCATTTTCCACTTGCACCATGCCGCACCGACAACGACCGCCCCCATCCGGATCGGAGGGGGCGGTCATTTTCTGCATATTTGCCTTACAGGCGCTCGTACATCGTGTTCATGCGGCGCAGGCGGTGGGCCAGCTCCGCCGTGAGCAGGCCGGGCTGCAGCCGCCAGCTCCAGTTGCGGTCGCTGAGCGTGCCGGGCGTGTTCATGCGGGCCTCCGCGCCGAGGCCGAGATAGTCCTGCAGCTGGGCGATGAACGTGTCGGCCACGCTGGCAAGGCCGCTGCGCAGGATGCCCCACGCGTAGCCCTCCTGCTCCGTCAGGCCGAGGTATTCCGCGGCATAGGCGCGCGCGGTCTCCGACGTCTGCGCCAGCCACTGGGCAAGCGTTTCGTTGTCGTGCGTGCCGCTGTAGCAGATGCAGTTGCGGATATAGCGGTGGGGGAGGTAGTTGCTCGGCTCGCGGGAGTCGAAGGCGAATTCCAGCACCTTCATGCCGGGCCAGCCGGAGTCCTTCTGCAGCCGGATGACGTCGTCCGTCAGGAAGCCGAGGTCCTCCGCAATGAGACGCAGGTCCGGGAAGCGCTCCTGCATAGCGCGGACGAAGTCGTGGCCCGGCCCCTTGACCCACTTGCCGCCGCGGGCGGTCTTGTCGCCGTAGGGGATGGCCCAGTAGCTCTCCAGCCCGCGGAAGTGGTCGATGCGGATGACGTCGAACAGCCGCGCGGCCGCTGCGATGCGCTCCTTCCACCAGGCGTAATCCGTCTGGCGCATACGTTCCCAGTCATAGAGCGGGTTGCCCCACAGCTGGCCGTCGGCCGAGAAATAGTCGGGCGGGCAGCCTGCCACGCCGGTCGGCAGCCCGGTCTCGTCCAGCTGGAACAGGGACGGGTTCGCCCACACGTCGCAGGAGTCATAGGGTACATAGATCGGCAGATCGCCGATGATCTCCAGCCCGAGCGCGTGTACATAGCTGCGCAGCGCGTCCCACTGGCCGAAGAAGAGATATTGCAGATAGATAAAGAAGTGCACGTCGTCGCCGAGCCGGACGGCATAGGTCTCGGCCGCACCCGGACGGCGCAGGCGGATCTCCTCCGGCCACGTCTCCCACGAGCGCATGTCCTGGCTGCGCTTGAGCGCCATATACAGGGCATAGTCCTCAACCCACGGGTTCGCATTGCGGAATTCGCGCACGGCGTCCGCGTCGCGCTCCCAGCCGCGCAGGAAGGCGCGGTAGAGCAGGTCGAAGCGCACGCTGTACTGGAAGCCGTAGTCCACGCGCGCGCTGTGCGCCTCCCAGTCGACGGCGTCGATCTCGTCCTGCGTCAGGAGGCCGTCCTCCCGCAGCAGATCGAGGTCAATGAAATAGGGGTTGCCCGCGTGCGTGCTGAAGCTCTGATAGGGGCTGTCGCCGTAGCTCGTCGGGCCGATGGGGAGAAGCTGCCAGTAGTGCTGCCCGGCCGCCTTCAGAAAGTCGGCGAAGTCATAGGCCGCCTGGCCAAGTGTGCCGATCCCATAGGGGGAGGGCAGCGAGGAGATGTGCATCAGAATTCCACTGGTTCTCATGAGTTTGTTCCGTCCTTCCGGGGTGGGTGTGAGGTACTTTCGCGGACCGCCAGCGTGAAGGGGACGGTCTCGTGGCGTGCGACGGCGCCGCGCTCGAGCGTGCCGAGCAGCAGGGCCACGCCGCGGTCGACCAGCAGGCTGGCCTGCTGGCGGATGGTGGTGAGCTTGGGCGTGTAGAACTCGCCAAGCTCCAGGCCATCGAAGCCGATGACCGAAATATCCTCGGGGATGCGCAGGCCGCGGTCGTGCAGCGCGCGCATGGCGCCGATGGCCATCACGTCCGACATGGCGAAAATGGCCGTCAGTCCCGGCTGCTCCAGAAGCCGCAGGGCGGCGTCGTAGCCGTCCTGAAAGGCATAGCGCGCCGTGGCGCAGCATTCGTCCGGCAGGGTCAGCCCGCAGCGCTCCAGCGCGAGCAGGCAGCCCTCATAGCGAAGCCGCGACGGGCCGGAGCAGCTCAGGTCGCCCGCGATGACGCCGATGCGCCGGTGGCCGCTTTCCAGCAGGTATTCCATGGCGCATTCCGCCGCCTCCACGTCGTCCGTGGTCACGGAGGAGAGATTGTCGAAGCCGAGGCGGGCGGCGTCGGTCGTCAGCACGACGGACGGCAGCGTGATCTCGCCGAAGCTTTTGGCGTACATCCGCCGGTCGCCGCCGAGAAACAGCAGCCCGGCGGGCTTTTTCTCGCGGCTCAGGTGCAGAGCGCGCTCGACGGGGTCCTCGTTTTCGTCGACGTAGTCCACGGTCAGCGGGTAGCGGTCCGTGGGGAGCGTCTGCTGGATGCGTTCGATCATCTGGGCAAACAGCTCGTTCGACGTGCCGGTCACCACGGCGACGATGCCGCTGCTGTGGATCTGCTTGAGGTACTTCGCGTTGGTATTGAGCTGATATCCGCGTTCCTGCGCCAGCGCCAGAATGGCGCTGCGTGCCTGCTCGCTGACATTCGGCAGGCCGTTCAGGGCGCGGGAGACCGTGCCGACGGAGTAGCCGGACAGGCGGGCAAGGTCCTTGATCGTCATATGGGTTATCCTTTGACGGCGCCGGCTGCGACGCCCTTGATGATATATTTCTGGCAGAACAGATAGACGATAATGATCGGCACGATGCTGAACATCATGACGGCCATCGTTGCGCCGAGGTCGGCCGTGCCATAGCTGCCCTGCAGATACTGCACATGGATGGGAATGGTCTTGTATTCGTTGATGTCGAGCACGAGGGAGGGCAGGAGATAGTCGTTCCATACCCACATGACCTCGAGAATGCCGACGGAGATGAGCGTCGGGCGCAGCATGGGAAGGACGACGCTGAAGAACGTGCGGATCGGGCCGCAGCCGTCGATCACGGCGGCCTCCTCGATCTCGAGCGGCAGGCTCTTGACGAAGCCGGAGAACATGAACACGGCGAGGCCCGCGCCGAAGCCGAGGTAGATGACGGGGATGGTCCACGGTGTGTTGAGATAGAGGTCGTTCGCCACGGAGACGAGCGGGAACATGACCATCTGGAACGGCACGATCATCGAGAACACGCAGCCCAGATAGAACAGGCGGGAGAACCGTCCGCCGACGCGGGAGATGAACCATGCGGCCATGGACGTGCACAGCAGGATGAGCGTGACGGACAGCACGGTGATGACGATGCTGTACAGCAGGGACTTGAGGAACGGATAGTTGCCGAACGTCATGCCCTTGACATAGTTGCTCGTGCCTGCAAACGTGTCGGCATTCGGCAGGGCGAAGGTGTCGGTGTTGATGGCGCTGTGCGTCTTGAACGAGTTGATCAGCACCTCGACGATGGGCATAACATAGAGAATGCACACGAGCGAGAACAGCACGGTCAGCACAATGCCGCCGATGTCGCGCTTTTTCTTACGGAGCGGTTTCTGCATCACTGCTGCACCTCCTTCGTGCGGGTCGCGCGGAGCTGAAGCAGGGCCAGCGCCGCCACGAGAATGAAGAAAATCACGGCCTCGGCCTGCGCAACGCCCTTCCAGCTGTTGCCGATGCCGTTCGTCTTGAAGATGTGCAGGGCCAGCATTTCCGTCTTATAGATGTTCGTGCCGGGGATCTGCGGCGAGCCGTTCGTCAGAGCAAGGTTCTGATCGAAGAGCTTGAAGGAGTTTGTCAGCGTCAGGAACACGCAGATCGTGATGGACGGCATGACATTCGGAATGGTCACATGCCACAGCGTCTGCCAGCGGCCCGCACCGTCGATCTTCGCGGCCTCCAGCATGTCGTCCGGGATGGCCTGCAGGCCCGCAATGTAGATGATCATCATATAGCCGATCTGCTGCCACGCCACAAGGATGACCAGACCCCAGAAGCCGTAGGTCGCATTCGTGAGGAGGGGCTGCAGCGAGGCCGAGCGGAGGAAGGCGTCAAAAATGAGCTTCCAGATGTAGCCCAGCACGATGCCGCCGATGAGGTTCGGCATGAAGAACACCGTGCGGAAGATGTTCGAGCCGCGCAGCTTCTGCGTCAGTGCGTAGGCCAGCGCAAAGGCGCATATATTAATGATAAGGATGGACACGACGGCGTAGGCGGCCGTGAAGCCGAAGGCACGCCGGAAGCCCCCGTCCGCAAAGGCGCGGAAGTAGTTGGAAAAGCCTGCCCAGTGATAATCGACCGGCGAGGTGAACTCGCAGAACGAGCGGTACAGGCCCAGCAGGAACGGATACAGGAACCCGATGCAGAAGGCCAGCGCCGTCGGCAGCAGAAACAGCGGCCAGCAGCGCCGGATCGGGCGGCGGATCAGCTCACTGTTCAGCGCCTCGCGGCTGCGGGGCTGACGGTTTCGTTTTTTCATAAAGGACCCTCCCCTGAATCGATTGCATATACGCTTGTCAGAGGAGCTCTTTTCTCCGGGCTATTGTACAACAAAATTTCCGGAAAGAAAAGAGCTGCTCTGACAAACCGACAAACGCCGGAGGGCGGCGGCCCGCCGCCCTCCGAGACTGTCGATAATCTGCCCAGCCGAAAGCTTCGGAGGGAAGAAAAGTGTGAAAGGAAACCGTCAGGGTGTCCTTTCGCGTTCGATCACCCGCCGCAGCGGCCAAAATTGCAAAATAGAACTGCAAGATCATTTTGCAATTTTGCCACCCGGCCTGACGGAAAATCCCGCAGGGACTTTTTCGACAGGCCGGGAGGGCGGCGGTCTGCCGCCCTCCGCAGGTTTGATGGATTTGGATTAGCCTTCCTGCAGCTGATACTGCGTTGCCCAGCCGTCGACGAAAGCGGTCTCGACGCCGCTCCAGTCGCCGGAGCCGGTGCTGTAGGCCAGCAGCGCGTCCACGACGCCCTGACGCCAGCTCTCCACGTTCGGGGTGTAGTTGAAGGCCCAGGTCACGGTGTAGTTGCCCTCGGACATCAGGTGGTTGGCATTGTTGAAGAACACGTTCGCGCTCTCCTTGGCCTTCTTGAAGGGGATGGGGCCAAACTGCTCGGCCATCATCTTCGTGCCCTCGTCAGAGGTAACGACCCACTTCATGAAGTCGAGGGTGGCCTTCTGGTCTTCCTCGGAGGCCTTGGCGTTCACGGCCCAGCAGTTCTCGGTGCCGCAGGCCAGACCGGCCTTCTCTTCGCCCTCAACGCCGCAGTAGATGGGGATCATGGCCAGCTTCGCCGGATCCATGGAGAAGCCCATGGCGGAAGCGTCGGTCAGGTTGGAGTATTCCCACGTGCCGTTCTGGAAGAACACGGCCTTGCCGTTTGCAAACTCCGCGCGGGACTCGTCGCCGGTCTTGGCGGCCAGCTCGGAGGGAGCGCAGGTGGCGTTGTTCATGTACAGATCCCAGACGTTCTTGTAGTTGGCAAGATACTTGCCGGTGATCGTGGCGGGCTGCTCGGTCACGTTGTCGTCGCGGAACTCATAGTACAGCGGCATGTTGGCCAGATGGCCGGAGAAGCGCCAGGAAGAGGAGGAATCCAGACCGGCGGAGGAGAAGGCGGCAAAGCCCAGCTCGTCCTTGTGGGCGGTGATGTCCTCGGCAACAGCCTTCAGGCTGGCAAAGTCCTTGATCTCGTCAAGGGAGTGGCCTGCCTTTTCCAGCAGCTCGGTATTGACGATGATGCCGAAGGCCTCGTAGCAGTAGCCTGCGCAGTAGGTCTTGCCGTCCTCACCCTTGAGGTTGAAGTCGGACGTGGTCATCTCGTTCAGGAACTTCGTGCCGTCAAGCGCGAGGCAGTAGTCCTTCCAGGTGTCCAGAGCCGTCTCATTGCCGCACTGGAACAGCGTGGGGGCGTCCTTCTTGGCCATTTCGGCGGTCAGCGTGGTCTCATAGGTGCCGCTGGCAGCCGTGACGACCTTGACGGTAACGCCGGTCTTTTCGGTGTAGGTCTTGGCAAGTGCCTGCCATGCACTGTCTGCTTCCGGCTTGAAGTTCAGGAAATAGACAGAGCCTTTGTCGCTGCTCTTGCAGCCGGCGAACAGGCCGACGGCGAGGATCAGCACGAGGGTCAGAGCGATGATCTTTTTCATGATGTTGCCTCCCAATTAATTTTCCGGTGAATTGGAAACGTTTCCAATTTCCTCATGCACACAGTATAGACCGCTGTTTTGCAGAATGCAATCTTTATTTTGGACAAAATGAAAAGTTTTCACAAAATGAACAAATTGACTGCTTAATAATTGTGCAAAAAACCAATAGCCGGGAGAGAAATTTTTTGAAATTCCCTCTTGACGATGGCAGAGGAATATGCTATTATAATAACGCAAACGATAATCATTATTATTTAGGAGCGGATGCGATGGCAATACAGAAAAAGAGCAGGAAGCGCGATGCGATCCTGGCCTGCGTCTGCAGCACGGATACGCATCCCACCGCCGAATGGGTCTACACGCAGCTCAAGCCGGATATCCCCGATCTCTCCCTCGGAACGGTCTACCGCAATCTGGCCATGTTCCGGCGCGAGGGCATCATCGGGTCCGCCGGTGTCGTCAATGGGCTCGAGCGTTATGACCGCAACCCCCTTCCCCACGCGCATTTCGTGTGCACGCAGTGCAGCGCCGTCTATGACCTGCCGGACATCGAGCCGCCGGTCGAGCTGATGCGCCGCGTGACCTGCGGGTGCCCGAGCACCTGCGAGCTGACGTTTACCGGCGTCTGCAACGACTGCATTTCCCCGGATGCAGGGTCTAAAATTACGATCTAAAACAACAAAAACAACATTTCAGGAGGATTTTATCATGAAGAAGTATGTCTGCCCCGTCTGCGGTTATGTTTATGAAGGCGATGAGCTGCCCGAAGGCTTCAAGTGCCCGATCTGCGGTGTTTCCGGCGAGAAGTTCCAGGCCGTCGAGGGCGATCTGAAGCTCGCGGCCGAGCATGAATTCGGCATCGGCACGAAGCTCGACGGCGTTCCCGAGGAGGACAAGAAGTTCATCCTCGACCAGCTCAAGGCCAACTTCAGCGGCGAGTGCTCCGAGGTCGGCATGTACCTCTGCATGGCCCGCATTGCCCATCGCGAGGGCTATCCGGAGATCGGCCTGTACTGGGAGAAGGCCGCCTATGAAGAGGCTGAGCATGCTGCAAAGTTCGCAGAGCTCCTCGGCAGCGAGCTCGAGCCGAACATGACCGCCAGCACGAAAAAGAACCTCGCTTGGCGCGTGGAGTGCGAATTCGGCGCAACGGCCGGCAAGGTCGAGCTGGCCAAGGTCGCTAAGAAGAACAACCTCGATGCCATCCATGACACCGTCCATGAAATGGCCCGTGACGAGGCCCGCCACGGCAAGGCTCTCAAGGGTCTGCTGGAGCGCTACTTCGGCTGAGTATTTCCCGCAGGAGGAACGGCTATGAAGTATGTCTGCGATGTCTGCGGCTATGTCTATGACCCGGCCGTCGGCGACCCGGAGAACGGCGTTGCCCCCGGCACGCCGTGGGAAGAGGTCCCGGAGGATTGGCTCTGCCCGCTGTGCGCGGTCGGTAAGGACCAGTTCAGCCCGGAAGCGTAAAAAGTCTTCGGCAGGAGAGAACGCATGTTTTCTCCTGCCGATTTTTCCGATTTGTGGAAATTGCCTATTTGCACGGACAGCGCGCTCTGTGATATACTGACGAAAAAAGGAAAGGAGCAAAAGCAATGCATGAATACGAAGTTCTGATCGAGACCATCAATCCCTGCGGAGGCGAAGCACACAGCAAAAAGGAATTCCTGGATATCGAGGCCGAAAGCCCCGAGGCCTATGTCCGCGCCGAGGGCCGCTGGCCTGTTCTGGATACCGGGAAGAACATGGACGGCGATGTCGTGATCACGACCGGCGACGGAAAGGGAAATATGATTCGCTATACGTTCACGGAGTGAAGCGGGAAAACTGCACGATTGGCCTGCAGCGGAACTCAATGAGCGCCATGCAGGCTGGCAATTTTTGTGGTATTGATTTTATGGCGCAAGGCTTCCAAATTTGGAAGCCGGTGCGGTCGGCGAGGCGGCCGGAAATTTGAGAGTGCCAATGGCGGTCACTACCCGTAAAGGGCACGCCGCATCCGTAAGGCGGCAAAGCCGCCAACGGCTGCACAGTGACCGCCGCTACAGACGCAATCGGTGCGTGCCATTTTATCGGCAGCCTGTTCGTGTCGGCAGCGCTGCGCCGGGAGCGGCATGCCGCTCCCCTACAATGGCGTGTGCATTCAGCGGTGGTGCATATCATTTAACGGCAGCCTGTACGAACCGGCAGCTCTAACATAGCCCCATATATACCAAGCGTCCCCACCGGGTCGACCGGCAGGGACGCTTCTTATTATTTTTCCTTGGCGTAAGCTACCACGATGCGGCGGTGCGGCTCGGAGCCGGTGGAGAAGGTCGTGACCTCGGGATAATCCTGCAGAGCGGCATGAATGACATGGCGCTCATAGGCATTCATCGGTTCGAGGGTGAAGTTGCGGTGGTACTTCACGGCCTTGCCCGCCATCTTGGCGGCCAGATGCTGCAGCGCTTCTTCGCGCTTGAGGCGATAGTCGCCCGCGTCGACGCTGACGCGCACGCGCGTCTCGTTGTCGCGGTTGATGGCGTAGCTCGTCAGATACTGGATGGCGTCGAGCGTTTCGCCGCGGCGGCCGATGAGCATACCGACATCCCCGCCGACCAGCTCAGCGCGGTAGCTGCCCTCCTCCGTGCGATAGGCATGGGGCACGGCGGTGGAATTCATGTGGGTCAGCAGGCCGGTGAGGAACTTCTCGATCTTCTCCTCCATGGAGCCTTCCGGCGCGGGAGCGTATTCCTTCGGCGCGGCAGGGGCGGGCTGCTGCGGCTTTTCGGGGCGCGGAGCGCGCGGCTTTTCCTGCTTCGGCGCCTGCGGGCGCTCCTGCTTCTCGGGGCGGGCGGGCTTTTCGGCGGGCTTTTCCTGCTGCTTCGGGGCCTCGGCATTCTGCGGCTTGCGGCGCTCCTGACGCGGACGGCGCTCACGGCGGGCAGGCTGCTGCTCCTCCGGCTCGATCTTCTTGCCGGGGCGGGAGATGATGCTCGAGGTGATCTCGGGGCGCTCCTTCGGCTTCGAGCGGGAGGCGGACGAGAGCACGCTCATCGGAGCTTCGGGCTTCTTGGGCTCGTCCGGCACCTCATAGGTCACCTTGACCTTGGCGGGCGAAGCGCCGATGCCGAGGAAACCGGATTTCGCATTCTCCAGCACCTCGACGGACACGCTGTCGCGGTCCATGCCGAGCTGCTGCAGCGCCGCCGTAACGGCAAGATCAATGGTCTTGCCGGTCGTGACGATAAACTTTTCCATGATTATTCGTTCTCCTCATGTTTCGTGTAATGCTCGGAGGAATAGGCGCGGCCGCGGCTGAAGGGACGTTCGGGGTCGCCGCTGAGCACTTCGGCAGCTTCCTCGGGCGCAAGCCCGGCGGCAGCGCGCTTTTTGGCTTCAAAATCCTTGGCAGCGGCCTCGCGCCCCTGGCGCTCCCGGAGCTGCTGCTTCTTCTTGCTGGTGTTTTCCGTGATGCCCTCGGGATTGGCGGCACGGCGGGCGGCGCGGATGCGCTCCTTCTCCGCTTCCTCAGCGGCGCGCTGCGCAGCCTTCTCGCGGCGGACGACGTCCTCTGCGTCATAGATCTTGCGGTAGTGCTTCGTGAGGAACACATCCTGCACGATGCCGAACAGCGACTGCGTCAGCCAGTAGATCGACAGGCCGAGCGGGACGACAAAGCCGAACCAGATGGACATGAGCGGCATGAGGATATTCATCATCTTGCCGGTCTGGGCAGACTTGGCGGCGGCTTCGTCCTTTTCGCCGTTGGCGTTGGAGATAACGGAGCCGTTCATCTTCTGGCTGATGAACATCGACAGATAGTTCAGGCCGCCGGAGAGCAGCGGGACGATAAAGCCGCCGATATCGCTCCAGCCCTTGGCCTGCCAGACCTTCCAGCTCGGGATCTGGCCGAGGTTGATGCCGAGGAAGGAAAAATTGATGGACGAGACGCCCATGACGGCTTCGCGCATGGAGGCGTCGGTGAGCTGCAGGGCATATTTCTGCAGATCGGCAGCCGGGCCATACTGCCAGTAGTAGCCGAGCTTGCTGACCTCGACGCCCTGCTCCGTGGCCACGATGGTCTTGAGGGCATCGACGGTCTCCGTGTTCAGGTGCATCAGGTAGTGCAGCGGTTCACGGATGACAGTGTACAGCGGCAGAAGGAACAGCAGCGGCAGGAACGACCACAGGCAGCCGCCGTACATGCTGACGCCCTCGGACTTATAGAGGGCCATGACCTCCTGCTGATATTTCTGCTTGTCGTCTCCGCAGGCAAGCTCCAGCTGCTTGAGCTGCGGCTGCAGGCGGGACATCTTCATCATGCTCTTCTTGCTCTTGGCGCTGAACGGCAGAAGGATCAGCTTGACAACGAACGAGAACAGAATGAGCGCAAGGCCGTAGTTATTCAGGAATCCATAGAAGAATTCCAGCACATAGCCAAAGGGAACGCGGATAAAATCCATGAAAGGCCTCCTCTTGGCCGCGCACGGCGGCCGGACGGAACGGGTGGGCGGAGATCCGCCGGGTGATCACGGCACGGGATCGTAAAAATCGCCGTGGTTGAAGGGGTTGCACCGCAGCAGGCGCTTGAACGTGAGCCAGCCGCCCCGAAGGGCGCCGTATTTTTCGATGGCCTCAAGGCCATATTCCGAGCAGGTCGGGATGAACCGGCACTTGCCCGGAAAGGCGGGAGAGATATACTTCCGATAAAAGCGGATGAGCGCCAGCAGGACGCGCTTCATTGCGCGGCCTCCTGCATCAGGCCCGTCCGCCCGGCGAGCGTCAGAAACGCCCGCGTCAGCTCTGCGAAATCCGCCTCCATCGCGCGGCTGCGCGCGACGATCACGATGTCATAGCCCGGCAGGAGCTCCGCCTCGTGCAGGCGGTAGACCTCGCGCAGGCGGCGGCGCATGCGGTTGCGCTCGACGGCGTGGCCGAGCTTGGCGCTGACGGTCAGGCCGAGGCGGCTGTGACCGGTGCCGTTGCGCAGGCAGTAGACCACGAGCAGACGGTTGCCCGCCGTGGCGCCGCGGTGATACAGGCGGCGGAAAACATGGTTTTCCTTCAGAGAAACAGTATGCAGCAAGTCGGAACCTCCCGGCAAAGCAAAAGGGCGAACAGAGACTGTTCGCCCTTCACGTTACAATTCAAGCAGACGGTGCGGTCTCGGCTCCTCAGGCGGACAGGACGGCTCTGCCTTTTGCACGACGGCGGGCAAGAACCTTGCGGCCGTTTGCAGTAGCCATTCTCTTGCGGAAACCATGGACCTTTGCGCGGTGACGCTTTCTGGGCTGATAGGTACGCAGCATCTTCGTGTACACCTCCTGTTAGATTATGCTCAACAGCCGGACTCCGGCCGCAGCAATCGAAAATCATCATGCGCAGGCATGGATGCAATAAGCAAGCATGGATGCGCAATTGATATTATATCGCAGCACCCGGTAGAAAGTCAACCGGAAGTTTTGAATTTTGTACGAAAATTCCGGGCTTTTCTGTGATTCCGTTGCGGAACAACCTGCTCCGGTTACTCAGCAGTCTCTGCAAAGCGGCATGCTCATGCAGCGCGGGCCGCCGCGGCCGCGGGACAGCTCTCCGCTCGGGATGCGCAGCACCTCGATGCCGTGCTCCTCGAGCAGGCCGTTGGTGACATAGTTGCGGTCATAGGCCACGACGCGGCCGGGGCTGACGCACAGCGTGTTCGAGCCGTCGTTCCACTGCTCGCGCTGGGCCGCGATCTGGTCACCGCCGCCGCAGCGCAGCAGCGTGACGCGCTCGACGCCGAGTGCAGAGGCCAGTGCCTCCTCGAGCGGCATGTCCAGCCGCCGCGCAACGGGCGCGCCGCCGCGGCCGGGCGTCAGCTCGAACATCTCCAGCTCGTCGAGAATGGAGGGGTGGATGAGAAACTTGTCCGTGTCGATCTGCGTCAGCACGGTGTCCAGATGCATGAAGGCGCGGGTACTGGGGATATCCAGCGCCAGCACGCGGCGCACCTCGCCAGCCTCGTCCTGGAAAATATTATAGGCCAGCCGCTCAACGGCCTCCGGCATGGTGCGCTGGGAGATGCCGACGGCGATCGTGTCGGCGCTGAGGTTCAGGATATCGCCGCCCTCGAGGGTATACGGCTCGTCCGGCGTGTAGTAAAACGGCACCTTGCCCGCATAATCGGGGTGATAGTGCAGGATATAGTTTCCGTAGATCGTCTCGCGGTTGCGCGTGACGGAGTACATGTGGTGCAGGGCAACGCCGCGGCCGATGGACGCGAACGGATCGCGCGTGAAATAGAGGTTCGGGATCGGCTCAAGCACGAAGTGCGTGCGGTCATTGCGCAGGGAGGCCAGCGAGTGGTTCTGGTGCAGGGGCAGCTCGTCGAAGCGGACGCCCGTCATGGTCTTGCGGATGAGCTCGCGCGTGTTGGGGCAGGCCAGCAGAAGCTCCGTGAGGGCCTCGCGGTAGCTGGCGGCCACGCAGCCGCTGCTGCGGATAAAGTCCTCAACGAAGTGGCGGCGCAGGCTGTCGCTCAGGGCCAGCGTCTCCGCGGCCAGATCGGTAAGATAGACGACCTCCACGCCGCTGTCGCGCAGCACCTGCGCAAAGCGGTCATGCTCCGTCTGCGCGCCGCGCAGGTAGGGAATGTCGTCAAACAGAAGGCGCTCCATCGAATTGGGGACGAGCTGCTCCAGCTCCCGGCCGGGGCGCTGCAGCAGGACTTTCTTCAGCGGGCGGACTTCGCTTCTCACATCAATGGCCATGCGGATCGCTCCTCTTATCAAAAATTTTTGAGTTTGCCTTTGATTTTGCTTAGTGTATCACGATTTTTTTCGAAACGCAATTCTTTTTCTGCCGCAATTCTTTCCGTTCTCCGGATTTCCATGCAAGAAATCCAACAAAATGCGGATAAATTTTTGCAGCTCCCGGCACCGTGTTTTTCCACTGTTTTCCAAAGTCCGGTTTTTCCCAAAAAATGCCCCTCCCGCAGAATCTGGGAGAGGCATAAATATTCTCAAAAATTTTTTTCAGAACGAAGGCGTGTCCAGACTGCCGAAAAACGGTACAGCCGATCATTTGGAGGAAAGAGCGTGCTTGGAACCAGCTTGGCGAAAAGGGCCAGCGGAACAATTTCACCAAGCTGTATGGATCTCCTGTTCCAGTTCCCCAATTGCGCTTATGACTGTCTCAAACATCGGAACATCACCATAGAGCATGTCCTTCATTGCTTCGTAATCTGCGGCCAAGGCTGCAAAGCGATACTTCGGGGGAACCAGTTTCAAAGTGCCGGGAACAGCCTCCTGATACTTTGCCCAAGACCTCGGATAGAACTTTATTTTGAAGTCCGCCACCGTTTTCAGCAATTCCACCCGGGCAAAGGCAGCCTCTTTCACAGGTGTCATAGACATGCGATACAGGTCATAGTAATGCCGGGAATAACGCTGCGGCATTTCCAAACTCTCGGGTCTGTTCGCCTCGTGGTGTAGGATCGTTGCCTTTTCCCAGAAAGTCCGCTCCGGTGCAACGGTCAGAACGGCCGTATTCTTTTGCGCAAAGACTTTCGGATAATAGGTTGCGGCATAGGGCTCGATTTGAGCCATTTTTGCGGGCGTCCAAGCGGCCAGCGCACCGATCTCCAAACGAATGACCTGCAAGGTAGCAGAATTCGTAAACAGGTGCGGATAGGCAAAGATAACGGTCTGCTTGTCCTTTTCATCTATGTAAATGTTTGCCTCACAGCCAAGTTCCCGAGAGAGCTCTGCCTGAATGGTGGGGCCAAACTGCTCCGCAAGGAAAACTTCCGCCCGTGCATTGGCCTCTTTGTTGAACGCATCCTGCTTGGTGTTGGAGCGCTTTCCCCATGGCTCGTCCCCACCGTATCCCAGCACCCGCCAGTCCAAGATCAGGTCAATATCTTCGGAAAAGCGGCTGATCAGGTTGAAAGCCTTGGAAAGGCTGGTGCCGCCTTTGAAAGTAATAGCATCTTTCCAGGGGCAGCGGTGGAACAGATAATCCAGCGTAAAGCATACCCAAAAATCTTTTTCTACGATGGCATCATTCAAGCCCATCTTATCTGCTGTATTTCGGAACAGTTCGCCCCGGTCACTGTCCGGCAATCGTGCTACATTTCTCATTGTGTGTCGCCTCCACACATTTTCCGTATCGTATCATAAACCCAATCCGTAGATTCCGTCGCCTCTTTCAGGCAGGCTTGCTTTTCGTCCTCGGACAGCTTTTCAGAAAGTGTCTGTCTGATCTCCGCCGTCACATTGGTCCTTCCCAAAGTTTTCAGCGCCTGGATCACCAAGCTCGTCATGTAAGACAGACCGGTGATTTCCTTGTTGGTCCTATGCTTAAATTCCAGCTTTGTGGAGTTCCACTCATAGGTCTTATACGGGCCGTCGCTGATATAGGACCAGACCGCCGTTACCTGTGTAGAGAGGCCCAGCAAATTCAGGGCCGTATTTCCGCATGGGGCAATGGTCCAGTGGTAGTTCCGCGCCAATGCCTTTGCAACAGCGTCCGGGTCGGCCGCTACATATTCATGAAGCAGCTTGCTGTACTTCGGCTTTTCATAGACGCCTTTTCGTATTCTGCGGAGCATACCAGCCTGTGTCAATCTGTTCAGAGTTCGTCTGACCGTTTCCTGATCAGCAATATCCGCGAAATCGGAGTTCACAAAAATTGTGCCATCGACTGCGGCTCCAATTCTCTCTTGTATTTGCTTTGAGAATCCGTTTGCCACGATGCTCGCCTCCTTTTTTGTCCCGAATATTATATATTATTCGGGACATTTTCGCAACAGGCAGACAATGATGCTTTCAGTTTTCCCAATTACAAAAGCGGCTATACCGGGCGATCGGCCTGCACTTTATACGAGCCCGCACAGGAGCGCTTCACCCTTGTCCAGAATTTCCTCCGGGAAGGTGAACGTCGGTGCATGCAGCTCGATACCGCCGGTGCCGAGGAAGAAGAACACGCCGGGCGCATGGCGCTGATATTCCGAAAAGTCCTCCGTGATGCACGTCGTCTCCGCCTCGGCGATCGGGAAGCGCTCCCGCACCTCGGCCAGCAGGGCCGCGTCGTTCGTCACGGGCGGATAGCCGGAGCTGCACGTCATGGTCACGGTGCAGCCCGTCTCCTCGCCGACGGCCCGGCCGATGGCCTGTGCCTGCTCCCAGAGCGCGGCATACAGCCCGTCGTCCAGGCAGCGCAGCGAGCCCTCAAGATGCGTGTGGTCGCTCACGGCGTTGCGGGCGCTGCCGCTTTCCATTTTGCCGAAGCGCAGCAGGCAGGGCTTGCCCTCGGCCAGTGCATACAGCCGTGTCAGCAGACGGGCGGCGGCGTCCAGCGCGTCGCAGCCCTCGGCAAAGCGGGCCAGATGGACGGACCGGCCCGTGATCTCCACCGTCAGCTCGCACGAGCGCGACATCATCGCTCCGGCGCGCGAGGCGATGACGCCCGCGGGCAGCTCCGGCCAGAGATGCATGCCGAACACGCGCGTTACATGATACCGCTCCAGCAGGCCCGTCGCGCAGATGGGCGCAGCGCCGCCCGTCGTCTCCTCGGCTGGCTCAAAGATCAGAAGGACGTTCCGCTGAGGCCGGACCTCTCCTGCCGCCAGACGGCGCGCCAGCCCGAGCACCATGGCCATATGACCGTCATGCCCGCAGGCGTGCATGCGGCCCGGATGGGCGGATGCAAACGGCAGACCGGTCCGCTCCGTCACGGGCAGGGCATCCATGTCGCTGCGGATGGCGACGGTCTCGCTTTTCCCAAAGTCAAAATAGGCGCACACGGCGTCCTCCCACGGGGCCAGCAGCGTGCAGGGCATTTCGGCCAGCGCCCCGCGCAGATAGGCCGCCGTCTCCGGCAGGCGGCAGCCTGTCTCCGGAATGCGGTGCAGCGCGCGGCGGTCCTCCGATAAGGTCTTCATGGATATTCCCCCTTTTGCCGCATTATATCACGCCCGCCGGACAATTGCAATGCGCGCCCGCCTGTGGTACAATATTGATAATCACGCCAGAGCGTATAATAAACAGAAAATAAACAGGCAGTCCCGCGCGGGACTGCCGTACCAAATGGAGGAATGAGCATGATCTCGGGACAGGTCTGCCTGCGGCGCGGCGAGACGCTTGCCGCCGGTTGCTGCTGGATCTATGACAATGAAATCGACTGGGCGGACGACACCTGCGAGGACGGCGGCCTTGTCGAGGTGCTCGACAGCCGCATGCGCTATCAGGGCACGGGCTTTTTCAACCGCCGCTCCAAGATCACGGTGCGGCTCGTCTCGCGCGAGCGCGGCGAGACCATCGACCGCGCCTTCTGGGAGCGACGCATCCGTGCGGCATGGGAAAACCGGCAGGCACTGGGTTTTTCGAACGCATGCCGCGTCATTTTCGGCGAGCCGGATGGCCTGCCCGGCCTGACGGTGGACAAATTCGGCGACTGTCTGTCGTTCCAGATCGTCTCGCTCGGCATGGAGCGCGTGCGGGATGATATCCTCGCCATTCTGGCCGAGGTGTTCCGGCCGCAGTGCATTTATGAGCGCGACGACCTTGCCGTGCGCGAAAAGGAGGGCATGGAGCAGCGCAAGGGCTGCGTCTATGGCGCGGTCCCACCGGAGCTCATCATCCGTGAGCACGATGCCCTCATGGCCGTAGACATCGAAAACGGCCAGAAGACCGGCCACTTCCTCGACCAGCAGGAAAACCGCGGCCATCTGCGGCCATATTCCGCCGGGCGGACGGTGCTGGATCTGTGCTGCCACACGGGCGGCTTTTCCATCCACGCGGCGCTGTACGGCGCAGCCCATGTGCAGGCCGTGGACGTTTCGGAGACGGCCCTTGCCATGGTGCGCGGGAACGCTGCGCGCAACGGCGTGGCCGACCGTGTCGAGACCGTCTGCGCCAATGTGTTCGATCTTGTGCGGCAGGACTGCGAGGAGGGCAGACAGTTCGGCCTTGTCATCTGCGACCCGCCCGCCTTTGCCAAGAGCCGCAGCGCCCTCGACGGCGCGTATCGGGGCTATCGCGAGCTGAACCGCCGCTGCATGCAGCTGACGGAGCCGGGCGGCTTCCTTGTGACGTGCTCGTGCAGCCAGTTCATGACGCAGCCGCTGTTTGAGCAGATGCTCACGGAGGCCGCGAAGGGCGCGGGGCGGCAGGTCCGCCTGCTCGAGCGCCTCATGCAGTCGCGCGACCATCCGGCCACGCTGGGCGAGGAGCACTCCATGTATCTCAAGGGCTGTATCCTGCAGGTGCTGTGATGATGAAAATTCTTGTGGTAGAAGACGAGCGCCTGCTGGCTGATTCGCTGCAGACGCTGCTGACGGGCCGGGGCTTTTCCGTCGATACGGCGAACGACGGCCTGACCGGCCTGGAATATGCAAAAACGGACGTCTATGATCTCGTGATCCTCGACGTCATGATGCCGGGGCTCGACGGCTATACCGTCGCCAGCCGCCTGCGCGCGGAGCACCATGCCGTGCCCATCCTGATGCTGACGGCAAAGTCCGATCTCATGGACCGCGTGGCCGGGCTGAACGCCGGGGCGGATTATTATCTGACAAAGCCGTTTGATTCCCGCGAGCTGCTGGCCTGCGTCGGCGCGCTGCTGCGCAGACAGGGCGAGCAGGTCGACGAGCTGACGTTCGGCAACACGGCCCTCGACCTCTCGGCCGGGATGCTGCGCTGCGGCAGCAAAAGCGTGCGCCTGTCCGCGCGGGAATTCGACGTCATGCGCATCCTGCTGCAGGCGAAGGGCGGCAACGTCTCGAAGGAGACGCTGCTCGAGCGCGTCTGGGGCTTTGACTCCAACGCCGTGGAGAATCATGTGGAGGTCTACGCCGGCTTCCTGCGGAAAAAGCTCGCGAGCATCGGCTCGAACGTCCGCATCGAGGCCATCCGGCGGCTGGGCTATCATCTGGAGGTGGCGGAGGTATGATCCGGAAGCTCCGCGTCAAGCTCGTGTGCATCCTCATGGCCCTGCTGACCGTGATGCTGGGCGTCACGTTCGGCCTTGTGCTGCATTTTACGCAGCAGAGCCTTGAGGCCGAGAGCCTGCGCACGCTCGAGGCGCTGGCAAACAACTGGCAGACGGCCTCCAGCCCCGGTTTGGACGACGGCACGCGCGTGCCGTATTTCGCGCTGGAGATCAATGCGCGCGGCGACATCATCACGACGCGCGGCGGCTATTTTGACCTGAGCGACCGCGAAAAGCTGCAGAAGCTCATCGACATCGCCGTGAATTCCGAGGACGACATCGGTGAGGTGCCGGATTACGGCCTGCGGTTCTACCGCGTCGTCACGCGCACGAGCTGGCGCGTCGTTTTTGCCGATACCTCAGCCGAGACGACGACGCTGCACAGCCTCATCCGCACGCTGGCCATTGCGAGCGCGGCGGCTCTTGCGGTGTTCTTCGTCATGAGCCTGCTGCTGGCACGCTGGCTGGTGCGGCCCGTTGCCAGGGCGTGGGACCAGCAGCGGCAGTTCGTGGCGGACGCCTCGCATGAGCTGAAAACGCCCCTGACCGTCATTCTGACGAATGCAGAGCTGCTGCAGGCGCCGGGCTACGACGCCCCGGCCCGCTCCCGCTTTGCCGGGAGCATCCTCACGATGTCGCAGCAGATGCGCGGCCTTGTGGAGAGCCTGCTGGAGCTGGCCCGCGTGGATGCCGGGCGCGCGCAGGATGCGCAGACGGAGCTGGACCTGAGCGCCCTCGTGAACGACGCCCTGCTGCCGTTCGAGCCGGTGCTGTTCGAGGCCGGGCACACGCTGACGGCCCGCGTGGAGGACGGTATCCGTGTGCGCGGCAATGCCGCACAGCTGCGGCAGGTCGTGGAGATCCTGCTGGACAACGCCCGCAAATACGCCCAGCCGGGCGGCTGGGTGCTGCTGACGCTTGCGCGGCAGGGCGGGCGGCACTGCGTGCTGTCTGTTGCCGATCCCGGCGCGCCGCTCACTCCGCAGGAGTGCCGCGATATTTTCAAGCGCTTTTACCGCGTCGACCACGTCCGCGCCATGAACCACAGCTACGGGCTGGGCCTTGCCATCGCCGCCCGCATCGCCGAGGCGCACCGCGGCCGCATCTGGGCCGAGAGCAGCGGCGGCATCAATACGTTCTATTTTACGATTCCAATATAATGTGCGTTGTAGGGGAGCGGCATGCCGCTCCCGGCGCTGCACCTGCGTCTAGTACAGGCCATCGTTAAAATAGTGAATGCCCCCGACTTGTCATTGCGAGGGCGCTTTGCGCCCGTGGCAATCTCGGGAAGGCACTTGCAATTCGTACAGGCTGCCGTTAAAAACGTAAAAGCCGATTGCGTCTGTAGTGGCGGTCAGTGACCGCCTTTGGCAGCAGCAAATTTGTGCGCACTGTCGCCGACCGCACACGCCGTTGTAGGGGAGCGGACAGCCGGCCCCGGCGCAATGCTGCCGATCTGAACAGCCTATCGTTATAATGGTGAATGCTCCCGACGTGTCATTGCGAGGAGCGAAGCGACGTGGCAATCTCGCAGAACACGGCCGGACAACAGGGAAGCCATCGGCGAAATCGCAACTGCCTGCATGAGATTGCCACGGCCCCGTTGGGGCCTCGCAATGACAAACCTGGGTGCCTTGCGCCATAGAAGCAATGCCGCAGATACAGCAAGCTCCCCGGCAAATGGCCGGGGAGCTTGTTTTTGTGCCTGTTTACCTTTTACTTTTCCTTCGGTGTCTCGGTGGCGATCTCGACGAGGCTGTCGTCCGCCTTATTGAGGACGGCAGTGCCCTTCTCGCCGACGGTGAGGATGCCCTCGTACTTCTCGCCCTTGGCGACGGAGTTTTTGAGCGTCCACAGCACGGCGGGATCGTCGACCTCGCCCGTGATGGTGTAGGTCGTGAACGTGACGGTCTCTTCGTCGTGGAAGGCTGTCTTCGTGACCACGTTCACAAGGACGAGCGTGTTGTCGTCCACGCCGAGATAGTCGGCCAGCCTGTGGTTCAGCGCGGCGCGCTCGTCGCTTTCGAGCGAGGTGGCGTGATTGCGCGTGTTGTAGTCATACCATGCATAGCCCGCCGTAGCGCACGAGCCGACGATCAGCAGCGCCAGCAGGAAGGCGACGAGGCGGCCGGTGATCTTCAGCTTCTTCGGCGGCTCATACGTCAGCCTCATGCGGTAGGTCAGCGGGGTAATGACGTTCAGGAACAGGATGAGAAGCAGCGACTCGATCGGGAAGAGCACGAGGTTCTTGCAGATACGCGGCAGGTCGAAGATCGCATAGGACTTGCCAAGGACCATCTGGTAATACAGCAGCATGATCGGCGTCTGGATGACGATGTTCACGAAGAAGCTCACGCAGAAGCGGGAGAGCGTCACACGAAGGTTCGTCAGCGGCGCACGGTACAGGAACAGAGCAAAGATCAGGGAACCGGCGATCTCCGTGAAGATGAACGGGAAGAAGTATACGCCGGTCGGGAACAGGATACAGCCAAGCGTATCACTGATGGCCGCCGCAATGATGGCAACGACCGGGCCGAAGATCATCGCGCCGAGCGCATTGACGAAAAAGCCGAGGTTGATCATCAGCGTCGGGGGCGCAATCGGAATGGCGACGGACTTCAGCGCCACGCGGACGGCGATGAGGATGGCCGCGACGGCGAGCATGCGGACCTTGCCGAGCTCACGGGCAGCGTCACGCCAGTAGGCCTTGGAAAACGGCGAGGCATACAGGCCGGGAGCGAGCACTTTCTTTTCAGCAGCCATGCCCGATCCCTCCTCTCCGGAATGACGGACGGGCGGCCGCGCGCAGGCCGCAGGTGAACAGCTTGGTTGACATAAAAAATTCCTCCTTACGGAATGAGAGCGTGCGGACGCACCCCATTGCGCAGGGGGGTAAAAAAGATCCGCCACTCTCCGGAGCGTGGCGAATGCACCCTCCGATAAAATGGAGGAGGTTCAATATGCGATGCTATCCCCGGAATGCACGGGGATCTTGCTCAGGCGGTTGCGGTAACCGTATCGCGGAGCCGAAGCTCCTTCGCCCGGCGGCAACCTCCCATCCGACCGGTACTTAACGCACAGTTCCTACTCCCTGCAGCATCGTTTTATGGATATTATTGTATCGATTTTTTTCGAAAAAGCAAGCCCCAATTTTGCAAAAGGCGGAAAAATTTTCCGGAATGGACGGACTGCCGATAAAACGTACAGACCGACCGCGCACGCCGTTGTAGGGGAGCGGACAGCCGGGTCCGGCGCAATGCTGCCGATTTGAACAGGCCACCGTTAAAATGGTATGCACCGATTGCGTCTGTAGCGGCGGTCAGTGACCGCAAGGGGCACGCCGCATCCGTAAGGCGGCAAAGCCGCCAACGGCTGCGCAGTGACCGCCGCTACAGACGCAATTGGTTGGTGCGTTTTTGCCGGAAGCCGGTACGGATCGACAGCATTGCGCCGGGAGGGGCATACCGCTCCCCTACAACGCACGACTGGAACCCTACAGCCTTTCTCCGATGGCATTGGACAGGGCGGCGAAGCCCTCAAGGCCGAGTGTTTCGCCCCGGACATTGGCGGGCAGGCCACATGCGGCCAGCACGTCGGTCAGCTCCGCCTTCGTCAGCTGCGGAAAGCCGGAGGCCAGCCCGTTGACGAGCGTCTTGCGGCGCTGGGCAAAGCTGGCGCGCACCGTGCGGAAGAACAGCACCTCGTCGCGGATGTCCGCGGGCGCGGGCCGCGTGCGCAGGCAGACGACGGCGCTCGTCACCTTCGGCTGCGGGATGAAGCACGAGGCCGGGACGTCAAACAGCAGCTCCGGCGCGGCGTGGTACTGGCAGAGGATGGAGAACGCGGAGTAGTCCGCCGTTCCGGGCGCGGCGCAGATGCGGCGCGCGACCTCCTTCTGCACCATGACGGTCACGGCGGAGAAGCAGCGGCTCTCCAGCAGGCGCGTCAGGACCGGAGACGTGATATAATACGGCAGGTTGGCACAGGCGGCGGGCGTCAGGCCGGGGAATTCCGCCTGCACAAGGGCCGGAAGGTCCATTTTCATGGCGTCGGCAAAGTGAATGGTGAGGTTGTCGAACTCGCCGACGGTTTCCGCCAGCACGGGGCGGAGCGTCGTGTCCAGCTCGATGGCCGTCACACGCCCGGCACGGAGACACAGCTCCTGCGTCAGCGGGCCGAAGCCGGGGCCGATCTCCAGCACGCCGGTTGAACGGTCAATGCCGGCCTCCTGCGCGATGCGCTGCGGCACCCACCGCTGCGTCAGGAAATTCTGCCCCTTCGCCTTGGAAAAATGAAATCCGTATTTCTCAAGCAGCGCGCGGATCACGCGCGGATCGCACACATCCAGCATGGCAAACGCCCCCTTTTCCTGCCCATTGTAGCAGAACCGCCGCCGGTTTGCAACTGCGAATCCATGGGCGGCGTCAGGCAGGGACGGGCGTGTGCAGGGGGAAAATGGAAAGCGGGAAGTTATGCCGGATCGCCGGTCGTGCATTGTGGGGGAGCGGACAGCCGGGTCCGGCTGCGCACTTCCGGCCCGTACCGGCTATCGTTAAAATGGCACGCACCAATTGCGTCTGTAGCGGCGGTCACTGCGCAGCCGTTGGCGGCTTTGCCGCCTTACGGATGCGGCGTGCCCTTTACGGGTAGTGACCGCCTTGTGGAGGACAATTCAACGGCAGAAGAGCGCTGGTGTACCGCTGCACCCGCCTGACGTGCCATTGCGAGGCCCCGAAGGGGCCGTGGCGCCCTGAGCGCGAAGCGCGAGGAAGTG
>ENA-UOIY01001236-UOIY01001236.1-human-gut-metagenome-genome-assembly--contig:-P114-NODE-1236-length-29271-cov-13.874418_pt1 | contig 29271 bp, 23 predicted proteins | sample MGYA00242335_ERZ723882 | MGnify/ENA metagenome assembly ERZ723882
ACGAGCTCCAGCTCGCTGGAGTTGTAAGGGCTTCTCGCCGTGAGATCGCCCTTGAGAATGCAGACCGGAACACGCGTTCCCGCAGCGCTCGCCGGGAGCGTGAAGTGGTACGCCTGCGTCTCTTCCCCGGCCACACCGGCCACAACGTCAAACGCACCGCCCTGATCGAGCTGGTCTTTCAGCGCCGTGAGATTGCCGAAGTAGAGGTGAGCATATGTGAATGCGCCGCTGGCGGCCTTGTTCACCTGCACGGTCACGTAGATCGTTTCGCCGACCTTGACGGCAGTAGCTTTTTCGATCTTGAACATCGGGTAGACCGCGTCCGCGCTCTGCTTGGCGACAAACAGCTTGCCGCTCACATCCCGCTCGGCGCAGGGCGCGGCGGGGTAGTCCTTCGCCGTGGGAACGGGGTCAGCCTTTCCTTCCGGAATGTCGGAGGGAACAACGAGCTCCAGCTCGCTGGAGTTGTAAGGGCTTCTCGCCGTGAGATCGCCCTTGAGAATGCAGACCGGAACACGCGTTCCCGCAGCGCTCGCCGGGAGCGTGAAGTGGTACGCCTGCGTCTCTTCCCCGGCCACACCGGCCACAACGTCAAACGCACCGCCCTGATCGAGCTGGTCTTTCAGCGCCGTGAGATTGCCGAAGTAGAGGTGAGCATATGTGAATGCGCCGCTGGCGGCCTTGTTCACCTGCACGGTCACGTAGATCGTTTCGCCGACCTTGACGGCAGTAGCTTTTTCGATCTTGAACATCGGGTAGACCGCGTCCGCGCTCTGCTTGGCGACAAACAGCTTGCCGCTCACGTCCTGCTCCGCGCAGGGCGCGGCGGGGTAGTCCTTCGCTGTGGGAGCGGGGTCGGCCTTTGGCTCCTCCGTCGGCTCCGCCGTCGCCGTCGCGGAGGGCTCCGCGGTGGGCTCTTCGGTCGTTTCCGCCGTTGCCGTCGCGGTCGCCGAAGCCTCCGGCGAAGCGCTTGTCTCCGTGGTCGCGGACGGCGCCGCCGTGGGCGTCGCAGCCGTCTCCGCAGTCTCCGGCGAAGCGGTCGTCTCCGTCTTTGCCGTGGGGGTCGGCGCGGCCGCGGGCGTTTCCTTTGTCTCGGCCGTCGCCGAGGGAGTAGACGTCGGGGCTGCGGACTCTTCCGCCTCCGCCGAGGGAGAGACCTCCGCGGTAGCCGTCACGGTAGTCGTGCCGTCGCTGTCGTCCGCCGCCAGAACGGGAACAACGTTCCCCAGCGTCAGACAGATCACAAGCAGCAGCACAACGATTCTGGACATTTTCCTGTGCATATCCATGCCCTCCTAAAATATCTTCATGGAAAATCTCGCAAAACGGTTCCAGCCGACGCCACCTCCCGGAAAAACAAAATCAGAGCAGCCAAAAAAGCTGCTCTGACGGTATTTTCAGAATATGTAAGCGTTTTAATCGGAAACATACCGTTCCAGGCAAAAATCCGCCGGGAAGCGGTATTCATCCGGTGAAATATCCTGACTCCGTTTCATCGCTCGCCCGCCTTCCCGGTTTCCCAGTGGCATATTGGGGTCGCTCCGCGTTACAGTTGCCGTTACAGTCCGTGATTTGCACACGGTTCCTTCATCCGAATGGTTCTATTCAATTTTATGGGAGATTCATCCATGCATAGCAAATATAGCATATACCTGATAGCTTTGCAATATATATCCCGCAGAATTTCCGAAAAAACGACAGGGGGCGGCGTCTCAGTCCCGGCGGTCGAGGATCTTATATACAAGCTCCATATCCAGTCCCTCGCGGACGACCTGGGCGAGCTTGTTATACTGCTCTTCGCGGTACGCCGCGGGGTCGAAGCTGCCAAGGATATCAGGGCTCAGCCCCTTTTTCCGGCAGAGCGCGCCGAGCACGGCGTCCGCAACGCCGGGGGCGTCGAAGATGCCGTGGATATAGCTGCCGTACACGTTCCCTCCGCCGGTGACGGCACTTCGCGCCGCGCGGCTGCGTCCCATATGAATTTCATATCCTTCATAGGCAAGGCCGTTCAGGCAGGAGAGCTCCCCTTCCACGCCGGAGAACGTACCGCGCGTCTGCGTCTGCACCTTTTCGCCCTCGAATACGGTGTCCATATCGAGCAGCCCCATACCGGCGATGTCCGTGATGCCCGCGGCCTCGACCCTTTCGGGATCGGACACGCTCCGGCCGAGCATCTGGTACCCGCCGCAGATGCCGAAAACGAGCGTCCCGGCGGCCGCGGCTTTCAATATGGCCGCTTCCAGCCCGCTCTCGCGCAGCCATTTGAGATCGGCGATCGTGCTCTTCGTGCCGGGCAGGACGATCATATCCGCCCCCCCGAGCTCCGCAGCGCGCTCAATGTAGCGTACGGACACGTTTTCGTACCGCTCCAGCGGGCTCATATCCGTGAAGTTGGAGATGCGCGGCAGACGGACGACGGCAACATCGATCGCCCGGCGCTCACCGCCGCGCGCAAAGCGCGTGGAGAGACTGTCCTCATCGTCGATATCCAGATGCACATACGGCACAACGCCCGCCACCGGCACGCCGCACAGCTCCTCGAGCGTTTTGAGACCGGGCTCGAGGATCTTCTTATCGCCGCGGAACTTGTTGACGATCGTGCCGCGGATGCGCGCGCGCTCGTCCGGCTCGAGCAGCGCCACGGTGCCGTAGAGCTGCGCGAACACGCCGCCGCGGTCAATGTCGCCGACGAGGAGCACCGGCGCGTCCACGAGCTTCGCAAGGCCCATGTTCACGATGTCCTCCTGCTTGAGATTGATCTCCGCGGGACTGCCCGCGCCCTCGATGACGATGATGTCATACTCCGCGGCGAGCGAGCTGTAGGCCTCCATCACCGCGGGAATGTACTCACGCTTGCGGCGGTAATACTCCATCGCGTGCATGTTGCCCTGCACGACGCCGTTTACGATCACCTGGCTGCCGACGTCAGTCGTCGGCTTGAGCAAAATGGGGTTCATGCGCACGTCGGGCGCGATGCCCGCGGCCTCCGCCTGCACGACCTGCGCGCGCCCCATCTCGCCGCCCGTAGCGGTGATGAAGGAGTTGAGCGCCATGTTCTGGCTTTTGAACGGCGCAACGCGGTAGCCGTCCTGGCGGAAAATGCGGCACAGCCCGGCGCAGAGGATGCTCTTGCCCGCGTTGGACATCGTTCCCTGGATCATGATGTTTTTCGCCATTATTCGATCTCCCGGATAGTCTGGATCAGCACCTCGTTCTCCGCATGCGTGCGCACCGCAACGCGGTACCAGCCGGAGGAGAGCCCTTCGTAATTATCACAGCTTCGGATCAAAACGCCCTTTTCGCGCAGCGCGTCGGAGAGTCCGGGCGCGGCCTGAAAGAGCAGGTAATTGGCGTCCGAGGGGATCACGCGGCAGCCGGACGCCGCGAGCGCCCCGGCCAGCCAGGCGCGTTCCGTTTTCACGATCGTGCGGGTCTTTTCAAGAAACTCCGTCTCCCCCAGCGCCGCAACGCCCGCCGCCTGCGCAAGCGTGGATACGTTCCACGGCGGCGCGGCGGAGGCCATGTCGCGCAGCATGTCTGCGTCGGCACAGAGGCCGTAGCCGAGCCGGACGCCCGCCATGCCGTAGCTTTTCGTGAACGCCTTGAGAAGAAAGAGCTGCGGATACCGCGCGAGATACGGCTTCAGGCTCTCGCCGCCGTCCGTGAGATCCAGAAAGCACTCGTCCGCGAAAACGAACGTCCCCTGCTCCTCGCACACGGCAAGGATCTGCTCGATCAGCTGAGGCTCGGCGAGCCGTCCGGTGGGGTTGTTCGGGTTGCAGAGGAAGAACACCGCCGGTCTCGTCTCGCGAAGGAAGCCGAGGATCCCGGCGTCCGGCACGAAGCCCTTCTCCTCCGAAAGCATATAACGCGTCATATCGCAGCCGCGGCGCGCCACGGCGTGCGCATACTCCGAAAACGTCGGCGCAAGCTCCGCCGCGGAGCTCGGGCGGAAGGCGTCGGCGAAGGTGTAAATCAGCTCCGACGCGCCGTTGCCGCAGATGACATAGTCCTCCGGCACGCTCTCGGCCTTTGCGATCGCCGCGCGCAGCGCGCGGCAGTAGGGGTCGGGATAGCGATCCGCACGGGCCAGCGCGCGGCCGATCGCCTCGCGCACGCCCTCCGGCATGCCGTTCGGGTTGATGTTGGCGGAAAAGTCGAGACGGATGTTCCCGGCGTAAACGTCTCCACCGTGCGGATTTTTTGTGTCATACAGCATGATTTCACCTCAACAGAAGAAATTTGATCCCGCCGAACAAAAGGAGCGAGAGCGCTGCCGTGGCGTAAAGCAGCCGCCCGGCGCGGGGGATGTCCTCGTATTCGATCTCGCGCCGCGCATCGCCGATGTACGGCTTTTTGTGCAGCACGCCGTGGTAGTACGCATCGCCCGCGAGACGCACGCCGAGCAGCCCCGCGCATACCGACTCCGTCTGCGCGGAGTTGGGGCTTGCGTGGTTGCGCCGGTCGCGCCGCCAGATCCGCCAGCCGTTCTTCACGTCGAGTCGCAGCAGCGCGCCCGCGGCAAGCATCAAAAGCGCGGAGAGCCGCGCGGGAATGTAGTTCAATATATCGTCCATTTTCGCCGGGACGAGGCCGATGTTCTTATACGGCATTTCCACATAGCCGAGCATGGAGTCCATGGTGTTCGCGGCCTTGTAGAAAAAGCCGAGCGGCGCGCCGCCGAGCGCGAGAAAGAGCATCGGCGCGATGACGCCGTCGGAGGCGTTCTCCGCCACGGTCTCCACCGCAGCGCGGGCAACGGCCAGATCGTCCAGCTCGGCGGTGTCGCGCCCGACGATCATGGAAACGGCTCGGCGGTAATTTTCGGGTACACCCTCCTTCAAGGCGGCATAGACCTTCATGCTCTCGTCCCGGAGGGACTTGGTCGCAAGGATCTGCCAGCACATGATGCTCTCGAGCACGAGCCCCGCCGCCGGGTGGAGTCGGTAGGCCGCGTACAGGAGAAGCGCCGGAACGGCGGTGGAAACGCCCGCCACAACGAGCCAGAGCACGCCCCCCGCGACATTTTCGCCGCGGACGGTTTTGGGAAAGATGCGCCGCACGGCCTTTTCCACAGCCGTGATCAGCTTCCCGATCCACACGACCGGGTGCGGGATGCTGTGCGGGTCGCCGAGCAGCAGATCGATGAAAAAGCCGAGCAGCAGCGCGATCAGATGGTACATTTGCTCTTCACCCCTGCATGGTAAAAATGTATACCGGGTTCTGCCCGGTCATCAGATGGTATGCGCCCGCCTTGCGGCTGCGCGCGGCGGTGACGGACACCGCCTCCGTTTCGCGAAACGGAAACGCCTTCACGCACTCGGTGAGCTCCGCAACGGACTCGAGCGTCACCGCCGTTGCGACGATGCGCACGTGCGGATTCTTTTCCCGCAGCAGCGCAATAATCTCCTTCATATGGCCGCTCGTCCCGCCGAGAAAGGCGTGCGTCGGCGCGGGGAGGTCTGCACATGCCTCCGGCGCAGTGCCGGGGACAAGCTCCACGTTGTCGGTGTGGAACCGGCGGCAATTTTCGCGCAGGATAGCGCAGGCGGCGTCCTTCTGCTCCACAGCGTATACGCGCCCCCGCCGGGCGGCGAGCGCCGCCTCGATCGTGACGCTGCCCGTGCCCGCGCCGACGTCCCAGACGATCGAGTCCTCACGCAGCGCGAGCTTGGAAAGACTCACAGCGCGGATCTCGCTCTTCGTCATCGGCACGGTCTCGGCGCGCAAAAACGCCTCGTCCGGCAGCCCCGCCGTAATGGGGAGCGCTTCGCCCGAATATTCGATGAGCGCCACGGCGAGACTTTCAAAATGCCGCTCGGAAAGCTCTTCCGCCGTGCCGGTGGTGATCGTCTCGTCCGGATAGCTCAAACGCTCGCCGGCGGAAACGCGCGCCGCGCCCATGCCGTTTTCGGTGAGCGTGCGGCAGAGCTTGCCCATGCCGTTTTCGCCGCCGACGAGCACAAAGCAGCGCCGTCCCTGCGCGAGCGGGAGCAAAATTGGTTCGCTCCGACCGTGGAGCGTGACGGGGAGCACGTCCTCATAGGACGTGCCGAGCTTCGCGCAAAGGTAGGAGAGCGAGCTAAGCCCCGGCAGCACCGTAACGCGGCAGCCGGTGAGCAGCGGCAGAAGCTTCTTCGTGCCGCTGAAAAAGCCGGTATCGCCGGACATCACGACCGCGAACGAGCCGTATTCCGGGTGCGCGAGGATATAATTGCGGATATCCTCCGGCGCAATGGCGGCATGCGCCGCCTGACCGGGCGCCGCCGCGGCCTCGAGCATCCGCGCCGCGCCGATGAGGCACCCGGCGCGGGAAATCGCCTCGCGCGCCTCGCCGGTGAGCGCGCCGCGGCTGCCGGGGCCAAGCCCCACAACGGCGACGTTTGGCCGCGCGTGAAAGCCGAACCGGCGGCAGAGCAGCGCGATCGTCTCCGAAGTGTCTAGTCCCTCGCGCTGCGCCGGGCGGCCGAGGATGACCGGCACCGCGCCGATCTCCGCCGCCGCGGCGATCTTCTCTTCAAACCCTCCGGCGCTGCCGGAGGCCTTCGTTACCAGATACGCCGCGCCCGTGCTCCGGAGCATGGCGGCGTTGAGCTCTTTCGAGAACGGCCCCTGCATCGCGAGAATATGCGACGGCTGCACCCCCGCCTCGCGGCAGAGCCGGAGAGAATCCTCCATCGGCAGCACGCGGGCATAGACGCGCGCGGAAAAATCGCGCAGCGCGGCAAAGGCGCGCAGCTCCCGGCTGCCGGTCGTGAGCAGAATGTTCCCGTCTACGCGGTCAAGATACTCTGCCGCCGCGGCGGCGTCCTCCACGAAAACGGCGTTTTCCGGCAGCGCCGTATCGGGCCGCAGGAGCCGGAGATACTCCGTATCCGTGGCGGCGCAGATCTCCGCCACGCTCTCGGTGATGCGCTTTGCGTAGGGGTGCGTCGCGTCGATCACAAGGTCATAGTTTTCCCGCCGGAAGAGCTCCTTCATCTCCTCGCGCGGCAGAGGCCGCGCGGAGATGTGCAGGTTCTCCCCCTGCGGCAGGAGCGTCTCGCCGTATTCCGTGGCCACGCACACGGTCACATCCGCGTCCTGCACGGCGAGAAATTCGGCGATCTCGCGTCCCTCGGTCGTCCCGGCAAATACACAGAGCTTAGGCATCCGGCGCCCCCTTGCGGCGGTAGCCGCGCGGCGTCACCATTGCCCCGCCGATCATTTTCGTCATGGCGTTGCCGATGAACACGGTGCTGAACATATCAACGTCCGCGTTTCGCAGCTCGATAAGCGTCATATACTCGCCCGCCTCGCCCTCGCGCCCGATGGAGTGCGCCACGCCGCAGGGACGATCCTCCGGAAGATAACGCAGCAAAATATCGCACGCCATGCGGAGATTTTCCGGGCGGCCCTTGCTGCGGGGGTTATAAAGCACAATGCCGAGATCGGCCTCAGCCGCGCACGCGAGGCGCTTTTCGATCTTTTCCCACGGCGTCAGCCGGTCACTCAGGCTGATGACGGCAAAGTCATGCGTGAGCGGCGCGCCGAGCAGCGCCCCGCCGCTGCACGCGGCGGTGAGGCCGGGGATGACCTCAATCTCGGGCTCGCTCTCCTCGCCGCGCAGCTCATAGAGCAGCGCCGCCATGCCGTAAATGCCGCTGTCGCCGGAGCAGATCATCGCAACGCTCTTCCCGCCGCGCGCCGTTTCGAGCGCCATTTCGCAGCGCTCCACCTCGCGCAGCATCGGCGTGGTGAGAAATTCCTTGTCCGCATAGCGCTCCTTTACAAGATCGACGTACACGGTATAGCCTACGATCACGTCGCACTCGCGCAGCGCGCGGTCGGCGCGGATCGTCATGTTTTCATAGTTTCCGGGGCCGATGCCCACAACCGCCAGCTTACTCAAAACGAACCTCCCAATGCTCCGCAGCCGCCGCAACGGTCACGCCGTCGCGGGCGGTCTTTTTTATCAGTAACGTTTCGGCGTTTCGAAGCGCGGCTCTCTCGCACACGTTGTCCACGCCGGTGACGCTCTTCACAAATTCCGATGGCGTAAACTCGCCGCGCACCGCGCGCAGTTCGTCCGCCGTATAAAACTCTACGGGCAGTCCCTCTGCCCGGCAGTAGGCGAGAAGCCCCGCCTCCTGCGCCTTGAGATCGATGGACGCGGCGCACTTCACGGCGCGGCGGTCGATGCCATTCTCCGCGAGCGCCGCATTTACCGCCGCGCGGATCGCTTCCTCGCCCGTGCCCTTCCGGCAGCCGATGCCGAGACGCACAACGCGCGGGATGAGCCGCAGCGTCTTTTCAAAGGGACTCTTTTCGTAAACTCCGATGTACACGCCGAGCGCGCCGTTATCGCCGGGGGCGATCCCCCGCGGCAGAGCCGTCGTGATCGGAAAATCGCACGCGAGCGGCACGTCGCCCTCGAGCACCGCGGCGGATACCGCTTTCGCGATCGGCAGGCTCGCGATGGCGCAGCCGTTCTTCGCCGCCCAGGCGTCTACGGAAAAGCGGCCGTTGATATCGGTCGCCGTTGTGATGACGGCCTGCGCCCCCAGTGCCGCGGCAAGCGCTTTGGCAAGCTCGTTCGCCCCGCCGATGTGGCCGGAGAGCACGGGGATCACGTACTGCCCCAGCTCGTCGAGCACGAGCACCGCGGGGTCAGTCGCCTTGCTTTTAAGATGCGGCGCGATCTCCCGCACGGCGAGCCCGACGCTCGAAACGAAGATCATGGCCTGCACGTCCGCAAAGATCGGCCCGTAAAACTCCCGCGCCGGGCGGCGGACCGGCGCGAAGCCGGTCTCTTCAAACCGCTCCATCGTGTACGCCTGCACGGTATAGCCCTCCATCGCCTCCATAACGCGGCGCGCCGTGGCGCAGCCGCGGCGGCTGTAGGCAAAAAGCGCGGCGTTCATTCCGTGGCCTCCCGGAACTCCGTGGTGAAGCCGGGATGGTAGAGAAGCGAGCGGAGGTATTTATCCCCCATGCACTCGCCGACAACGATGAGGCTCGTTTTGGTAAGGCCGTTTTCCGTGACGGTCTTGTGCAGCGTTCCGACGGTGCAGCGGAAGATCTTCTCCTCCGGCCACGTCGCCTTATATACGACCGCCGCGGGCGTGCTCTCCGCGTAGCCGCCCGAGAGAAGCTCGCGCTGGAGCTTTTCGGTAAGGCTCGTGCTGAGGAAGAGTACCATGGTGGCCTGATGCGCGGCGAGCGCTGCGATCGACTGCTTTTCGGGCACCGGCGTCCGGCCGGCGGCGCGCGTGATGATAACGGTCTGGCTCACGTCGGGCAGCGTATACTCCGTTTTGAGCGAGGCCGCCGCACCGCAGAACGCGCTCACGCCGGGGCAGACGTCGTAGGCGATGCCGAGCTTGTCGAGCTCGTCAAACTGCTCGCGCACCGCGCCGTAAATGCTCGAATCGCCGGTGTGGAGGCGGACGGTCGTTTTGCCCTCGGCTTCGGCCTTTCGGATGGCGTCAATCACCTGTTCAAGCGTCATTTCGGCGCTGTTGTAGATTTGGCAGTCCTTCCGGCAGTAGTTCAAAAGCGCGGGATTCACCAGGCTCCCGGCATAGATCACCACGTCGCACTCGCCGAGCAGCTTCGCGCCCCGCACCGTGATGAGATCGGCCGCGCCGCTGCCGGCTCCGACAAAATGTACCATTCGTTCATTCCTCCATGATCTTTTTCAAAAGCTCCGGGGTGTTTTCGCTCTGCCCCAGAATGCCGTATTCCTTGGAAAACATCAAAACGCCCGCTTCCATTCCGTCCGCGCGGTGCGAAAGATGGAAGAGCACCCGATCCGTAACGCGCGCGAGCGTCGCTTCCGCAAGACCGCATTCCCGGAGAATGCGCACAGCGTCGTCGCAGGCGGCGCAGTCCAGCATCTCGCGGATGCACGCCGCGTCCGCGCCAGAGGCTCCTGCATGCGCGGCAAGGATCTCCATGCGGCAGTCGCCGTATTTGGAGTGCGTGTTCATCATGCCGCCCGCGACCTTTACGAGCTTTCCGATGTGCCCGACGAGCAGCGCGCCGCGAAAGCCGAGCTCCCGGCAGATATCGAGCGCGGCGCCGAGAAAGTTTGAGACCTGCACGGCGGTGCTGAGATCGACGTTCAGGTTCTGCCGAATGAAGTCCGAGCCGTAGTTGCCCGGCGTGAGCAGCGCATAGTCCTTCCCGAGCGCGCGGCGCTGCCGCAGCTCCACGCGGATGGTCTCCACGAGCGCCGCTTCGCTCATCGGCTCCACGATGCCGGTCGTGCCGAGGACGGATATCCCGCCGACGATGCCGAGACGGGGATTGAACGTCTTTTTCGCGATCTCCTCGCCCCCGGGCGCGGAGATCACGATGTCCAGCCCGCCGGAATAGTCCGCGAGCGCCATGACCTCTTCCGCGTTCTCGCGGATCATCTGCCGCGGCACGGAGTTGATGGCGGCGTTTCCGACGGGCTGATCCAGTCCGCGCTTCGTCACGCGGCCAATGCCCTCGCCGCCGTCAATGTGTACGCCCGGCTCGTCCGTCCGGCGGACGGAGGCGAAGATGAGCATGCCCTTCGTAACGTCCGGGTCATCGCCGCTGTCCTTTTCGATGGCACAGGAGACGGCGTCCTCCCCCATTTCGATCTCGCGCACGGGAAGCTCCAATCGGATGCCCTTCGGCGTATCGAGCGCGATGGTCTCCTTCCTCTTCCCGGTGAGCAGCATCCAGGCCGCGGCCTTGGCCGCCGCCGCCGCGCACGAGCCGGTCGTATACCCGAGCCGGAGCCGCTTTCCGTCCTTTTCGATGTACTGTTCCATATTACCGCAAAATCTGGTAGAGCAGCGCGTTGCAGATGGCGGCGGCCACGTTGCTGCCGCCCTTGCGGCCGCGGGCAATGATGTGCGGCACGGAGGAGTCAAGGAAAAGCTCCTTGCTCTCCACCACGTTCACGAACCCGACCGGCACGCCGATGATGAGCGCGGGGTCAAGCTTTCCCTCTTCGATGAGCCCGTGGAGCGCGATGAGCGCCGTGGGCGCATTGCCGATGGCGAAGATGCACTGCCCCGGCAGCTGCGCCGCCTTCTCCATGGAGACGATCGCGCGGGTGACGCCGCGCTCCTTCGCCTCGGCGGCAACGTCAGGGTCAGACATGAAGCAGTGCACCTCGCCGCCCAGACGGCCGAGGATCGTTTTGTTGATGCCCGCCTTCGCCATCTGCGTGTCCGTAACGATGTGGCACCCCGCGCGCAGAGCGTCCAGCCCCTTCGTCACGGCGTGCGGGGAGAAGACGAGATTCTGTACATAATCAAAATCGGCGGTCGTGTGAATGACGCGCTTGATGACGAGCTCGTTCTCGGGATCGAGCTTCGTATCGCCGAGCAGCTCGGTGATGATGGCAAAGCTGCGCTTTTCAATGTCCATGGGCTTAATATTTTCGATCATGGCGGTGCTTCTCCTTTATACAGGCGTCATAAAAGCTGTAAAGAAACTCGGGATTGGAATAAAAATGAAAATGCGGATACCCGGCGTACAGCGCGCCGGAGCTGACGGCGCACTCCCAGCGCCGCCCTGTGGGCTTTTCGGCGGTGAAGGCGTCGCCCGGGCAGGTGCAGTCCCAATGATGGAACTCGTGCGCGGCGATCTCGCCCCCGGCGCGGCAGAGGAGATTGTCGCTCTTCGCGCGAAGCGTCACATACCCGAAGCGGGTGAGCTTCCCGGTATCAAAGCACGTGCCGGGAAGAGCACCCACCATAGGCATTTCGCCGATGGCCTCCGTGAGATACATGAACCCGCCGCACTCGGCGATGCACGGCACGCCGCGCGCCAGTGCATCGCGCACAGATGCGCGCATGGAAGCGTTTTCGCTGAGCGCCGCGGCGTACAGCTCCGGGTACCCACCGCCGAGATAGAGCCCGTCGATCTCCTCCGGCAGCGCGCTCTCGCCAAGCGGGCTGAACGGCACGATCTCGCCGCCCATCTCCCGCACGGCGTCGAGGCTGTCCTCGTAATAAAAGCAGAACGCCTTGTCCCGCGCCACGGCGAGTCGGATCTTTTCCTTTCGCGGCAAGACTATGGGCGCATAGCGCAGCGGCGGCGCTTCGCGGCCAAGCGCGAGAAGCGCATCGATATCGAGCGTCTTTTCCGCCTGCGCGGCAAGCGTCTGCATCTTTTCGCGCAGCCCTTCGATCTCCGCCGCCGTCACAAGGCCCAGATGGCGGCTTTCGATGGCGCACTCGTCCAGCTTCGGCAGGAAGCCGAAGCAGCGGATACCGAAGCGCTCCTCGATCGCGGCGGAGAGCGAGACATACGTCATGGCGGTGCATTGATTGAGAATGACGCCGCGGATGCCGCTCTCCGGCCGGAAGTGCAGAAATCCTTCGATGACCGCGAGCACCGAGAGCGCCGCGCCGCGCGCGTTTACCACGAGCACGACCGGCGTTTCCGTGACGAGCGCGATCTCATGGGCGCTCGTTTTCCACGAGGTGAGCCCCGCGCCGTCATAGTAGCCCATCGCGCCCTCGATAACGCTCATATCGCACCCCGCGGCGTTTTTCGCGAGAAGATACCGGAGCGTATTTTCCGAAAAGAAATGCAGATCGAGATTGGCGCTCTTCGCGCCGATGATGCGGCTGTGGAACATCGGGTCGATGTAGTCCGGCCCGCACTTGAACGCGCCGGTTTTCAAACCGCGGTTCACCAGCGCCTGCAAAACGGCGCACACGACCGTGGTCTTCCCGCAGCCGCTGCTCACGCCGGAGATCATGATGCGATCCATAAAGCCCTCCAAAGAAATGGGGTTAACGCCCGGGAGACCCGGAGCTCAGAAGCCGAAATATTCCCGGTACGCTTCCTCGTCCAGACCGAGCGCGAGGCAGAGATTTCTGGCGCTGTGGGCGGCGTAGCCGTCGGCGATGTTGGCGCGCAGCTCCTCCACCTGCCGTTCCCACGAGCCCTCGCTGCTGCCCCAGAGCGCGCGTTCGCGCGCCATTTCGCTCTCCAGAAGCGCGCGGAATTCGTCGATCTTCTCCGTGACATGCTCGTCGGAGAGCGTTGTTTTGACAAGCTCGGCATACCGTGTGAGAAGGCGCTCACGAAAGTCCTCAATCCCGGCGAGCCAGCGGAGCGTGATGGCGATCTGCGCTCGCTGATCCTCGCCGAGGACATTGTAAAAGCAGCGGTCTCTCTGCTGGAAGGCCCAGTCGAGATCGTAAAAGGCGACCTGCCACGGCTCATCGCCGGTGCGGAAATACCGCACGTTGCTCGTGAGATCCACGTTGGCACAGTAGCCCTCCAGCAGCACCCAGTCCACAAAGCCGTCCATATCCACCGCCTCGCAGAAGCGCTCGTAGGCCTCCTCGCGCGTGAGCGATGTGTCCTTGTCTATGCCGAGCGCCTCGGTATACACCGCCGAGGTCGTCGAGACCGGGGACGGCTCCATCGTCACGGCGTCCTTTTCCGAGCCGGTGAGATTGGCATAAAACTGGCGCGTGAGATCGTCCTTCAGGCAGTAGATGCCCCAGTAGCTGCCGTTGATGTACAGCACGCAGTAGCGGCTGCGCTGCGTCAGCGTGGTGTCAAGCTCCGCGCAGAGCGACTGCATGAGCTCGTTGCGGAACACCGTGGCCGGGTAGTCCTGCCCGGCGCGGATGGAGAGCTCGGTAAACTCCGCCGGGCCTTCGCCGAAGATATCGTAGAAAAGCGTCTCTGCGCCATAGCATTTGCGGAACGAAACGCCGAGGCTCTTTTTCGGCATGGAGAGGCTCGTCCGCCCCTTGAGCTCCACGCCGCAGTCGATGGAGAAGCTGCCCTCGGGGGCATAGAATGAGAGATTGGCCGCGCACTCCCGGTACTTCACCGCGCTGTAGTAGACCTCGGAAAAGCGCCGGGGCTCGTCGGTCACGAGACTCAGCACCGGCAGCTCATGCTCCTCGCCGATGAAAAAGCCGAGCGTGAGCGGTTCGGAGGGCGCGCCGCCCTCCTCCACGGCGGCGGCACGGAGGACGGTCGTTTCGTCCAGCGTGATCACGCCGGTATACGGCGTGCTCTGCGCCGTGGGGGCGGAGCCGTCGGTCGTATAGTAGATATCGCCCGCCGCGGCGAGCTTCACGCGCACTGGCTGCCCCGCATCGTATATGCCCGCTTCCCGGTTCGCCGTGGGCGTTTCGGAGATGAAACGGTAAGCCTCGGCCGTGTTCGGCTCGTTCGGCGTCTGCTCCCAGAGATAGAAAAAGCCGGTCTTTTTGTCCACGCGCCCCATGCTGCGCCCGTAGGGAATGTCGTGCAGCCACACATAATCCGCCGCGGTGCTCTCGCCACGTTTGGTCAGATAGAGCGTGTCGCTCACTGCGTTGAACGCAAAGGGCGCCCGGATGCCGCCGCCGGAGGTCTCCCCCTCCTCGCCGACGCAGTAGATGAGGATCGAGCGTCCCTTCCCGAGCAGCCGGTCCGGGAGCGTCCATTTTCCCAGCTCGTTCCGATCGTCCGAAAGGCAGTAGTCGGAAAGGTTCACGGCCTTCGAGGACACATTCTTGATCTCGATCCAGTCGTAGTATTCGTCCCCGACGGGCATCGTGTCGTTGTAGACCGCCGCCTCGTAGATCAGAAGCGGGCTTTCGCTGACGCGGCTTTCGCAAAGCGCCTCATACCCGGCGGCGTCGTTCGGATAGCCCGGCGTCGCCCAGACGCTTTCGGTAAAATCCCCGCCGTTTTCCCGGCGCAGCACATGGTCGGACGGCAGCGCCGGATCGCACTCCACACTGTCGGCGATCGTCCCGTCCGGCGCGATGAGATAGAGCGTCTCCCCCTCGCCGAGGGCGAACGACGTGTGCAGCTCGCCGCCGCGCGCAGTCTTGTCCTTGCGCGAGGCAAACACAACACACCGCCCGCCGCGCGCGATCGTCGCGTTCGCCGGGAAATCCCAGACGGTCTTGCCATCGGACACGCTCCAGCCCTTGAGCCGGGCGACACGGCTGTTCGACGTATTTTCCAGCTCAAACCAGTCGGAAAACTCGCCGTCGGCGTCCTGGATCGTCGCGTGGTTTTTATACATTATCTCGGAGATGCGCACCGACGGCGTGCCGTCCGCCGCCTCGGCGGCGGGGACAGGCAGCACGAGCGCAAGCGCGAGCAGCGCCGCGGTGAGCGTCTTTACGGTTTTTCTCATAACGATCGTTCCTTTTCCCGGCAGAGCGTGCCGAGCTGGTAAAAGGCCACGGCGCTGGCCGCCGCCACGTTCAGGCTGTCCACGCCGTGGGACATGGGGATGCGCACGGTATAGTCGCAGCTTGCAATGGTGTCGTCCGCGAGCCCGTCGCCCTCCGTGCCGAGACAGAGCGCCAGCTTTTTGATCTTCGCAAGGCGCGGATCGGCAATGCTGAGACTATCCTCCCGCAGCGCGAGCGCGGCGGTTTCAAAGCTGAGCGCGTGCAGCGTATCCTGCCAGCGCTCCCCCGCCGGGAGATATGTCCACGGCACCTGGAAAACGGTGCCCATGCTCACGCGCGCGGCGCGGCGGTACAAGGGATCGCTCCCGGCCTCGGTGAGCAGCACGGCGTCCATGCCGAGTGCCGCCGCGCTGCGGAAGATCGCGCCGATGTTTGTCGGGTTCATCACGTTCTCTAAGACCGCAACGCGCGAGGCATTCCGGCAGAGCGTTTCGACCGGCGGCAGCGCCCGGCGGCGCATGCAGCAGAGCATGCCGCGCGTTAAATGAAACCCCGTAAGCTGCACAAGCACGCTGTCGGAGGCGGTAAACACCGGCACATCCGCGCCGAGGCGCGCTAAGATCTCCGCGCCCGCGCCGCTCACGTGCCGCGCCTCCATGAGCACCGACACCGGCTCATACCCGGCATCGAGCGCCCGGCCGATGACAAGCGGGCTCTCGGCAATGAACATGGCGTTTTCGGGGTCTGCCCGGTTGATGAGCTGGTTTTCGGTCAGCCGGGCGTAAACGTCCAGCGCCGGGGACGAAAAGTCCGTAATTTCGACAAGTTTCGACATATTCCTTATCCCCGGAAAAAGAGCAGCCACACGCCCAGCGCGATGTGGACAAAGAGGAACACCGGCACAAGTATCAGAAATTTTTTATGCTTTGTCTTGTGATGCAGGCTTACCATGCCGAGCCACTCGCCCAGACTGCCGCCGAGCGCCGCGATCAGGAGAAGCGTTATTTCCGGAATGCGCCGCGCCTTTCGTATCGCGTTTGTTTTGTCCACCGCCATGAGGATGTACGCCGCCGCGTTCATTCCGAGCAGGTACACGAACAGGAGGATGCTCTTTGTTTCCATGCTTCTTTTCCTTTCCTTCGCCGGGGGCGGTTTGGTTTTCGCTCTTTGCCGGGCGCACGAGGCACTTCCCGCCGTAGCCGATCAGATCCTCGCGTCCGGCCGATACGAGCGCTTCGCGCACGAGCCGGGCGTTTTTGGGGTCGGTATACTGCAAAAGCGCTCGCTGCATCGCCTTTTCGTGCGCGTCCGTCGGGACGTACACATCCTTCATCGTGATGGGATCGATGCCCGTGTGGTACATGCAGGTGCTGATCGTGCCGGGCGTGGGGTAAAAATCCTGCACCTGCTCGGGGCGGGCGTTGTGCGCTTTCAGATACAGCGCGAGCGCCACCGCATCCTCCATCCGGCTGCCCGGGTGCGAGGACATCAGATACGGCACAACGAACTGCGCCTTGCCGTAGCGCGCGTTGAGCGCGTGGTATTTTTCGAGAAACCGCTCGTACACCGCCGCCGGCGGCTTACCCATGTAGCCAAGCACCGTATCGACGCAGTGCTCCGGCGCCACCTTGAGCTGGCCGGAGATGTGGTTTTGCACAAGCTCCGAAAGGAACGGACTGTTCTTATCGCAGAGAACATAGTCAAACCTTACGCCGGAGCGCACGAACACCTTCTTGACGCCCGGGATGGCGCGCAGCTTCCGCAGCAGCGCGAGATAGTCGCGGTGGTCGGCCACAAGATTTTTACACGGCGTCGGCGCAAGGCAGTGCTTTAAAGGGCACATGCCGTCTTTGAGCTGCTTTTTGCAGCTCGGGCCGCGGAAGTTTGCCGTCGGGCCGCCGACATCGGAGACATAGCCCTTCCAGAGCGGGTGGTGCGTCATGGCCTCCACCTCGCGGATGACGGATTCGTGGCTGCGCGATGTGACCATCCGTCCCTGGTGGAACGCGAGCGAGCAGAAGTTGCACCCGCCGAAGCACCCGCGGTTGTGGATGACACTGAAGCGCACCTCCTCAATGGCCGGAACGCCGCCGAGCGGCTCGTACATCGGGTGCGGCTCGCGCGTATAGGGAAGCGCCGCCACGGCGTCGAGCTCCTCCGTTTTGAGCGGCATAGCCGGCGGGTAAACGACAAGGAATTTATCCCCGTGCGCCTGGGCAAGCGTCCGGCCCCGGATGGGGTCGTGCTCGGCATACTCCGCGCGCGTGGCGAGCGCGTACTGCTTCTTATCCTCGCGCACCTGCTCAAACGACGGCAGGATCACTGCGCCCTCCGGCGCTTTGTCGGCGATGACTGCCGTGCCGCGGATGCCGCGCAGCGGCTTTCCGTCGCGCAGGCGGTTTGCGGCCTCGAGCGTTGCGCGCTCGCCCATGCCGTAGACGAGAATGTCGGCACGCGCGTCGAAAATGACGCTCCGGCGCACCTTATCGTCCCAGTAATCGTAATGCGCAAACCGGCGGAGCGAGGCCTCCATCCCGCCAAGCAGAACGGGGATGCCGGGGAACGCCTGCCGCGCACGGTTGGCGTAAACAGTGCAGGCGCGGTCGGGCCGCAGCCCGGCCTTTCGTCCCGGAGAGTAAAAATCCTCGCCGCGGCGCTTTTTCGCCGCCGTATAGTGCGCCACCATGCTGTCCAAATTGCCTGCGCCGATGAAAACGCCGAGCTCCGGCCGCCCCATCGCTTCAAACGCCGCGGCGTCGTGCCACGCGGGCTGCGCGAGCACCGCCACGCGATAGCCCGCGTCCTCGAGCAGCCGCCCGATGACGGCCGCGCCGAACGACGGGTGATCCACGTAGGCGTCGCCCGTCACGAGCAGTATATCGTACCAGTCCCAGCCGCGCGCGAGCATGTCCGCGCGCGACACGGGCAGAAAATCCTTCGTATCCGTTTTACGTATCCTCCCGGTCATCCATGACCTCCCAGATCGCCGTTTCGGCGAGCGTGGCGGCGGCGCGGCAGCAGTAGCGCCGCTTTTCCTCGTCTCCGCCGCCGGAGACGGCGATGAAATCCGCCCATTTTCCGGGACGGACGCGGAGCGCGTTGCGCAGCGGCGGGAGAAAATCACCCCGCGCCATTGCGAGCAGCGGCAGTATCTCATACGCCGAGGCGGTCGCGGCGTTGTCGCCGCGCAGCAGTCCCCGCCGGAGATCGATCGCCGGGTACATCCGCAGCACAAAGCCGATGCGCGTTTCCGGAAGCTGCCGCTGCGCGCGCGTATCGCGCACAAGCTTCACGGCGCGCACATGCGCGCACGCCATATGCGAGAGCATTTTAAAGCGCAGATTGAGATTGCGGCTGGCGCTCTTTTTCCATACGAGCTCGTTCGGCTCATAGAACGTGATATATTCATCCGTCAGATGGCCGAATGCGCGCGCCGCGCGCCCGGCGTAGCGCAGGAAGCAGCGGAGATTGTCCTCCTTGAGCCAGCCGCCCTTCGCGGTGAACCACGCCGGATCCTCCCCGGCATAAAGGCACAGCACCGGCCGCTCGCCGCAGGCAATGCACCGGATGAGCGCTTCGCGCACGGCCTCCACGGCTTCGGCGTTCGCGTGCCCTTCCGCCGGTTCGAGCAGCGCCCACGGCGCGAAAACAACGCGCCGCTCACCGCTCACCGAAGGCGCGTCGGCATACAGCCGCGGGATCGTATTCTCTTTTTCCGGCGCTTTCTCCATGGCTCCCCGCCCATATCTATAATTTTGCATGATATAGAATAGTATTTTTCCGCGCCGGTGTCAATCGCCTTGCAAAAATGCGGCGAGCGTGTATAATTATGGAGATACTACCGGCAGGAGGATATTTTGCCATGAACGTTCGCAGCGACCAGAACCTCTCCATGCTCTGCGATTTTTACGAGCTGACGATGGGCAACGGCTATTTCCGCAACGGATACAAGGACCGCATCACCTATTTCGATCTCTTCTTCCGGCAGGTGCCGGACGGCGGCGGCTTTGCCATCGCCGCTGGACTGGAGCAGGTCGTGGAATATATCACGAATCTCCATTTTTCCGAGGAGGATATCGCCTTCCTCCGCTCCCGGAACATTTTCTGCGAGGAGTTTTTGCAGTACCTCCGCGATTTCCGCTTCACCGGCGACATCTGGGCGGTGCCGGAGGGCACGCCCGTGTTCCCGCGCGAGCCGCTTATCACGGTGCGCGCCCCCGCGATCGAAGCGCAGCTCGTGGAGACGTATCTCCTGCTCGCGGTGAACCACCAGTCGCTCATCGCCACAAAGGCGAGCCGCATCGTCCGCGCCGCGCGGGGCCGCGCGCTGATGGAGTTCGGTTCCCGCCGGGCGCAGGGGGCGGATGCGGCGATCCTCGGCGCGCGCGCGGCATATATCGCGGGCTGCTCCGGCACCGCCTGCACGATCTCTGACCAGCTCTACGGCGTCCCTGCGCTCGGTACGATGGCGCATTCGTGGGTGCAGATGTTCGATTCCGAATATGAGGCCTTCCGTACCTACTGCGAGAGCTATCCGACCAATGCGGTGCTGCTCGTGGACACCTACAACACGCTCAAATCCGGCATTCCGAACGCGATCCGCGCGTTCAACGATGTTCTCAAGCCCATGGGCATCACCAAGTGCGGCATCCGGCTCGACTCCGGCGACATGGCCTATCTCACGAAGGAGGCCCGCCGCATGCTCGACGAGGCCGGCTGGCAGAGCTGCACGATCACCTGCTCCAACTCGCTCGACGAATACATCATTCAGGACCTCCTTCTGCAGGGCGCGTGCATTGATTCCTTCGGCGTCGGCGAGCGGCTCATCACCGCCAAGAGCGAGCCGGTGTTCGGCGGCGTCTACAAGCTCGTCGCGGTCGAGCGCGAATCGGGCGAGATTGTCCCGAAGATCAAGGTGAGCGAGAATGTCGCCAAGATCACGATCCCCCATTTCAAGAAGTTCTACCGGTTCTATGACCGCACAAACGGCAAAGCGCTCGCGGACTATCTCTGCCTTTATGACGAGACGCCGGACGATACGAGCCCTCTCACGATCTTCCACCCGGAAAACACGTGGAAGCGCAAGACGCTCACCGACTTCCGTGCCGAGAATATGATGGTCCCCGTGTTCCGCGCGGGCGAGCTCGTCTATGAGCTCCCGACGCTGGAGGAGATCCGGAAGCGCTGTGCCGAGCAGCTCGAAACGCTCTGGCCGGAGGTGCGCCGGTTTGAAAACCCGCACGGGTACTACGTTGACCTCTCCGACCGGCTGTGGGATATCCGGCACGACCTTCTCGTCAACGCCGGCCATTCGCAGATCCCGGAAAAGAAGTAAACCCCCTTTATATGCAGAAAACCCTGTAGCCGCGATAGCTACAGGGTTTTTTCTGTTATAACCGGGATCGTCTCAATGTTTTTGCCGGGGAGAGCATCATTCGTATTCGTCATACTCTTCGCTATGTCCTTCGTCGTCCGGCAGATTTGAGTCGATGAACCATTCGCGCAGCCAATCCGGCGCCTCACGCAGCAGCTCCACCAACGCTTCTCGCAGTTCGTCCTTCTTCATTCCCCAGATATACCGGGTCAGGCGCGTTTCACGGGCCCGCTGCTGTCGTTCCTGCTCCTCCCAATAGGCTTCCAGCTCTTCTTTGTACTTTTCCGCCTCCTCCGGAAAGGCCGTAAAAAAAGCCGCGACCATATGCTTGCAAACGATCTTTCTTCCCGCGGCGTGCGGGCAGGTGCAGCTGGAGCTCCGGGGATGGGCGGTATTGACGGTCACTTCATAAAGAGCGCCCTCGCTTCCGAGCACTCTGGTATGCAGCATCCCCGCCGGATCTATTTTCACGGGCAGAACCTTTTTTGCGCGGAAGTATTCGTATCCGCGATATGCGGATCGTCCGCTGGCTAAGCTCAAAACACTCATAGCAGCTCCTTTCTCCACCCCTACGGGCACAATTCAGATCCTCTTGTAGGGGCGGGGCTCTGCCCCGCCCGCCGGGGAAAAGTGTTACCAATGGCCGCGGGTAGGAAAAGTGCAGCTTTTGCCGGAGGGGCTTTCGCTTTTACTCCGCGTCGTCCTCGTCCTCGAGCAGGAGCGGGAGCGTGGCTTCGTATTTGGTTTCGGTGGCGCTCTTTTCCTCTGCCTGCGCGGTGTAATTGCGCACGATGGCCGCCGCCTTTTCGATCGGCAGGAGCGTACCGGCGCCCGCAACACAGCCGCCCGGACACGCCATGCCTTCGAGCAGATACCCGTCGTACTTGCCCGCCTTGGCCAGCATGAGCATCTTCCGGCAGTCCTTCAGTCCCTGCGCGCACACGGTTTTCACCTCGCGCTCGGGATCGATGTGCGAAATGGCCTCGCGCACCGCGTCCGCCACGCCGCCGGAAACGGCAAAGCCGCGGCCTGCCGCCGTGCCTTCGCGCAGCGGGGCGGTCTGGGTGATCTCGTCAAACTTGATGCCCTTCGCCTCGAACATGCCCATGACCTCTTCAAACGTCAGGACAAAATCGACCTCGGTGCGCACGCTCGTGCGCATGGCTTCGAGCTTTTTCGCGCTGCACGGCCCGATGAACGCGACCTTCTCGCCCGGGTGCTGCTGCTTGCAGAGGCGCGCCGTGAGCACCATGGGCGTGAGCGCCATGGAAATGCAGTGCGCCTGCTCCGGAAAGAGCTTTTTCGCCATGACCGCCCAGCTCGGGCAGCAGGACGTTGCCATGAACGGCTGCTCGGCGGGGACTTTTTCCAGAAAGTCCTTCGCCTCGTCCAGCGTACAGAGATCCGCGCCCACGGCCACCTCCGCCACATGGCGAAAGCCGAGCATCTTCATTGCGGTCTTGAGCTTATCCGGCGTCATGTTCGGGCCGAGCTGGCCGACGAACGCGGGCGCGACGATCGCGATGACCTTTTCCCCCTTGCGCAGCGCCTGAATGAGCTGGAAAAGCTGGCTTTTGTCCGAGATCGCGCCGAACGGGCAGTTTACCAGGCACATGCCGCAGGAGACGCATTTGTCGTAGTCGATCTCGGCGCGGCCGTGCTCGTCGGAGTGGATGGCGTCCATGCCGCACGCCTTGGCGCACGGGCGCTCCTGCAGAATGATCGCGTTGTAGGGGCAAACGTTGGCGCACTTGCCGCAGCGGATGCAGAGATCCTCCTGGATGCGGCTCTTGCCGCGGTGGCTGAGCTTGACTGCCTTTTTCGGGCAGACCTCGCGGCACGGATGCGCCAGGCAGTTCTGACAGAGATCCGTGACGATGTAGCGCTTTTCCGGGCAGGCGTTGCAGGCGAATTTTAAAATATTCACCAGCGGCGGCTCGTAGTACTTCTCCGGTCTCGCGCTCTCCTCCACACCGGTGGCGAGCGGCGCGTGCTGGTCGAGCGGACGGGGGCTCAGCCCCATGGCGAGACGAAGCCGCTCGCCGACAATGGCTCTTTCCAGAAAGATGCTGCTGCGGTGCTCGGCAACCTCGCCGGGGATGATCTTATACGGCAGATCCTCGATGCGGGAGTAGTCCCCGCCCTCGTAGCCCATGCGCGCGACCTCGGTGAATACCTGGCGGCGAATGTCGGTAATGGTGGAATAAATGCCGCGAATGCTCATGGAAAACACCCCTTATCTTATCTCGATGCGTTATGCAAAACCTCGCTCAGTGCCTCCGGCGATGCGGAGGAGAGATGCGCCGCGTCCTCGTCCGCCTTCTGCCAGATAACGCTCTCCTTCCCGACCCAGAGCCGGTACTCGCTCTCCGTGCCATCCGGCGCGGTGAGCGTGAGAGCATAGTCGCCGTTTCGCGCCGGGGCGGCCGTTTCGCCCTCGTCGAGCAGGAGATAGCCCGCGAAGAATCCGTCGTCGGAAAACGTGAGCGTCTCCCCGGCTTCGTCCTTCGCGGCCGCGACGGTGACCGTCACGCTGCTGTCCTCCTCGTTTGCCGCGGCGCTCTCGGGCGCGGCAGCCATCATCATGCCGCCTGCGGGCGCTTCCGCCGGGGCGGCGTCGCGGACAGCCTTTTCCGTTTCCGCGTCATCTCCTGCGGCGCTGTACATGGCGACCTCCGGCGCGGTGCTGGACGAGCTGTCCGCGCTCTTCGCGGCAAAGGCGCCGCCAAAGGTTACCCCCGCCCAGATCGCCACGGCAGCCGCCGCAGCGAGCGCGCCATAGCGCGTCACGAGGCGCGTAATATTCGTCTTTTTCTTTGCCGGCGTTTCCTCCGGCGTCTTCGCAGGCGCGGCAGCTTCGTGCACGCGCGCCATCACATTCGCCGTAAAGTTCTCCGGCGGCTCTCCCAGCGCGTCGTCCGCGCCGGATATCGCCTGCATCGCCTCATAGAAATTCCGGCAGGCTTCGCAGCTTTCCAGATGGGCGCGAAGCTCCTTTTCTTCCTCGGCAGTGATCTCGCCGTCAAGCGCCGCGCCGACCAGCTCTTCATAGTATTCACAGTTTTTCACGCTTCACACCCCTTCCCTTGTTTGGACGGGAAACGGTCGGAAAAGTTCCCGCTTTCGAGAAGCGCTGCGCAGAGCTTTTTCCGCGCCCGGTTGAGCCGGGATTTGACCGTGCCGACTTCGAGCGAGAGCGCCGCGGCGATCTCGTCATAGCTCAGCCCCGCGCTCTCGCGCAGGGCGAGAATTTCGCGGCAGTCGTCCGGCAGCGAGGCGAGCGCCGCGCGCACGGCGTCCCGGTCGGCGGCGCGCTCGGCCAGCCGCTCGGGGGAATAGCGCTCGTCGGGAATGGCGAGCTCGGTCTCCTCGCCGTCGTCGTCCTCCGTCTGAAGCGGCACGATAACGGCGCGCTTATTTTTGCGCAGCATGTCGATGCATATGTTGTTCGTCAGCCGGTAGAGCCACACGGAAAACCGGCTGTCGCCGCGAAAATCCGCGAGCGAGGTATACGCCTTGAGAAAGGCCTCCTGCGCGGCGTCCTCGGCATCGGCCTCGTTTTTCAGTATGCGCAGCGCGAGACGGTACACCCTCGTCTGGTTTTCCGTCACAAGCGGCTCATACGCGCGCTCGTCTCCGGCGAGAACGCGCTCGATATATCCTTTTTCCTCGTCTTTTGTCATGCTGTCACCTCAGATCACGCTGTATGCCGCGGACGATCTTCTCCGCGTCGGCGAGCGTATTCATCGATACGATCTGCTGCTTATAATACCCCGCGTGGGATACCCCGCGCAGATACCAGCAAAGCTGCTTGCGCGCTTCCAGAATAGCGATCTTCTCGCCCTTGAGCGAGCACGCCATCGTGATCTGGCCGAGCGCCTCCTCCATCCGCGCGCGCAGCGGCGGGAGCGGCGGGACGCTCTCCCCGGCAAGGAGCGCGTTGCCCTGCTCGAAGAGCCAGGGGTTGCCGAAGCTGCCCCGCCCGATGAGCGCCGCGTCCGCGCCGGTGTAGCGCAGGATGTGTTCGGCATCCTCCGCCGTCCAGATGTCGCCGTTGGCAAACACCGGGATACGCACCGCGCGCTTCACATCGCGGATGATGTCCCAGTCGGCCTGCCCGGCATACATCTGCGCTCTCGTGCGGCCATGCACCGCGATCGCCGCGGCGCCCGCGCTCTCGCACATTTCGGCGAACGGCACGGCGTTGATGTTTCCCTTGTCAAAGCCCTTGCGGAACTTGACCGTCACCGGCACGTCCACCGCATGGACAACCGCCTCGATGATCTTAGCCGCAAGATCGGGCGTTTTCATGAGCGCGCTCCCGTCGCCGGACTTCACGACCTTCCCGACGGGGCAGCCCATATTGATGTCGATGATCTCGGGACGGCAAAGTTCCATCACCTTGCGCGCGGCGTCCGCCATGCAAGCGGGGTCGCTCCCGAAGATCTGCACCGCGAGAGGCGTATCCCCCTCGGGACGGACGAGCAGCGTTTTCGTCTTGCTGTCCTGATACATGAGCGCCTTGGAGGAGATCATCTCGCTTGTGGCGAGCGCCGCGCCGTGCCTCCGGCAGAGGAGCCGGAACGAGGCGTCCGTCACGCCGGCCATCGGCGCGAGAAACAGCCGCCCGGCGAGCTCCACGTTTCCGATTCTTACCATATAATACTTACGGGCGCGTCGCCACAACGCGGTGGATGGGCAGCCCCATCTCGGTAAAGCGCGCTTCGTAGTCGGTCATCGGCGTGCCCTCCGGCATGTCGGCGAGCGTCCAGCCGCAGCCGCGGAACGATTCGAGCGACCAGTCAAAGAGCGGCTCATTGTCGGTCTTGAACCAGACCGCCCCGCCCTCGGGCAGCAGCGCGCGGTATTTATCAAGGAACTCCGGCGCGGTCAGACGGCGCTTGAACTGCTTTTTCTTCGGCCACGGGTCAGGGAAGTTGATGTACAGCCGGGAAATTTCGCCCGGCGCGAACATCTCCGGCAGGAGCTCGGCGTCGCGGTCGAGAAAGCGGACGTTCGGAATGCCCTGCTCCACGACGCGCTCCATCGCCACGACCATCGCGTCCGGCACCTTTTCCAGCGCGAGCAGCAGCACGTCCGGCTCACGGAGCGCCTGCTCGCAGGTAAAGCGGCCCTTGCCGCAGCCGAGCTCCAGACGGATCTCGCGGTATTGCGAAAACTCCTCCGCCCAGCGGCCTTTGTAGTCTTCCGGGGTCTGGATCTGCACCGCGGCGCAGCGCTCCATCCGGGGGATCAGGTTCGGTTTTTTCCGCATTCTCATAAGGCGTTCACACTCCTGTTTCTTTCACGCGCCATCATATCATAGCAAAAGGAAAACATCAATCCGAAAAACCTTGCATGAAGCGGCCGTGTTTGGTATAATATCATGGCACAAAACCTGACCGGGTATAGCGAAGTTGGTATCGCGCCTGGTTTGGGAGTGCCGTGGCGGTATCCGGGATAGGGTGAGGCGAAACGCCGCAAAGCCTTGCGACACGGGCGTTTGCTGGATTTCACCCGGTTGCTGAAAGTGGCATAAAAGCGGCTTTGACCACAGGAATGACCACAGACAGAAAAAACTTTATTTTTTCCGCTCACCGTGGTATCATGGCAGGAAAGTGAATATCCGGGTATAGCGAAGTTGGTATCGCGCCTGGTTTGGGACCAGGAGACCGTGCGTTCGAGCCGCACTACTCGGACCAAAATCCCTCTGAAATCGTTGATTTCAGAGGGATTTTTCTTATTCTTTGTCTATTGCGGCGCAGACATTGAGCTTGTCATTCTTAACATATCTTTTCAACGAGTGCAGACTTAATATTGTAATTTTTGCTGAATTGCAGTATAATTTAGTTATTAACAATCCTTTGTAGAAACAGGACGACTAAGGGGGGCTGAGAATGAAGAAACTCATAGGTCTTATACTAAGCTTTTTCCTTTGCTGTGCATTGACATGTATTGGATGCTTTAAGGATACTCCTATATTAGCTTGTTTATCAGCTATAGCATCCGCAGTATTGGGTTCTGTGATTTCAATAATTTTTGAAGCTATTGATTCTCATGGACAAGGTTTCCATATGTGGTATCAACAACTTAAGTATAGAAAAAAGGAAATTCGCCTCTCATTTTCCTATCTTTTTAAAATTCAAATTGACGGAAAATACCTTCTTATAAAGGGAAATCGACTAAAAAACCAATATCAGCCTGTCGGTGGAGTCTATAAGTACTATCCAGAGGCTAAGCCAGCATTAGAATCTTTCAGATATATATCAGATATTAAAATGGGAAATACAAATGAAACGGATGACCTACGTATTAATATTAAAGGAAAAAACTTGCTTTCGTTTATGGAATGGTTTTTGTCTATGAAAGATCGCGAGTACGATCCGTGCCGGGAGTTTAGAGAAGAACTGCTCGTATCTGGTTTACTTCCTTCTGAAAAATTCAGCACATTGAAGTACCGAAAAATCGGAGTACATAATAAGGGTATACTTTATTCTAAATATTTAAGATGTGATGAACTCGTCTATGCAGATATTTTTGAATTGAGGTTATCTGAAGAACAAATGGAACTAATCAGAATGAGTGTAAAAAGCCATCCAGATATACTCTGCCTTGCATCTTCCGAAGAATTAAAATCAGAATGCTATGGTGGTATAGAAAAGAACATAGGAAATAACGCAGTGTGGTTATTGGGGGAATAAAGCAATGTATAGAAGTTATCTCGAAACAATCTTATTGGGAATATGTGATAATCTGCAACTTGCACCAAGTTTATATACACAGGCAACAGAAAGGTACACTACTATTGCAAAAACTATTCAGCAAGATCCCGCATTTAATCAGATAACACTGAACATGTATCCGCATGGTTCGTTTAGGCTGAAAACTACTGTAAAGCCCCTTAGCGACGATGAATTTGATTTAGATTTTGTTGCAGAGTTACCAAACACAGCGGCAATGACTCCTCATGAATTATATAATCATATTGTTCGTATCCTGCGTACTGATGGCATACACAATAACATGGTAGAGTTAAAAAAACGATGCGTGCGTGTAAACTATGCCAATGATTTTCACATGGATATTATGCCTGGAAAACTTATCAGCCCAGAAACAAAGGAAATCATTGTCCCAGACCATGAACTTAAAGGATGGAATCATCACAGTAATCCGATTGGTTTTGCGGATTGGTTTGAGCATCAAGCGAAGACCCGAATTTTATTCGAAATGAGCGAGTTTCGAAAATTCCAACACAACATCGAAAAGGTCACTGAGCAAGAGGTCACTGAGCAATTAGAACCGCTTCGCAGAGCAGTCCAATTAGTCAAACGGTACCGTGATATTTTTTGTGAAAAAAGCAATACAGAACCTGTTCGCAGTATTGTAATCTGTACTATGATGGGGAGCATTGCCAGTTTCACGGGCAATACTCTGCAGATTATAGAAAATTTTTGCAATTATGTAAACGGATTAATTGCCGAAAGCAATGGGGAGCCGTTTATCGTAAAGAATCCCGTAGTAGATGAAGTTCTAACTGAAAAGTGGAAAGAAGGTAGTAATTATCAGGATTTTGTATCGATGATGAAATCTTTGACAGACGATGTAAACGTACTTAAAACGCTTTCAACAAATAGCGACATAAATGCATTAGTCAAAGAAATGTTTGGTGAAGCAATTACTAATCTTGTTCTTACCAATTACGCAAAAAAGCTCAGTGAAACACGAGCTGCTGGCAAATTGAATATCGACCCGAACGGTGTATTGACTACACATGCGACTGGTATACCAGTGAGAAAAAATACATTTTATGGCAGCGGGTTGGTGGAAGAATGATTTATCATCGCAATTCAAGATCAAGCCACTATTCCTATACCGAGTTGTTCTTACATGTCTCGGAAGTGAAAAAAATATTTCCAACTGCTACTGGCGGCATTAAACACGGTCAAGCAACATTAACTCTATTTTTGAGGCCAACTAAGGATTCTATAGAATACACAGTCAAGCTATATGCTAAACAAGGTAGCAAAAGTGTAAAAGTATTTGTAGTTAATCCAGAAATTAAATATACCGAGAATAGGAAAAAGATCCCGCATCTATATAGCGATGGTTCACTATGCTTACATTATCCTAACTATAATGAATGGTCATTCAGAGATTCTTGGGTGGAAACTTTAATTCCTTGGACATCATTGTGGTTATTCTACTATGAAATATGGAAGGAAACCGGCCAATGGTTAGGTGGAGGTATTCATGGAAAAAAGGACATATCTCCTGTCTAATTGGACCAAAATCCGAATGTTTTACAATTTGAAGCCATTATTCTAAACTCTGAGAAATCAATCGAAATCAAAAAAATGAGCGAGTTTCTTGCGGCGTGAGCATATTGCCTCCACTTGTTGCAAAAGGAAGAATGCCATACCATTGCTTTTTCCATTGTTTATGCAGTGCAATTTCTGAGTTACTCTCTGTGACAGAATCATCCGCTTTTAAATTACAGACATTCTTAATACTTAACTGTCTCGGATATCGAATATTCGATATCCGAGACAGTTCTATTTATTTTTCTTCTTTCCCCATTTACCCTTCTTCTCCTCCGGCGGTTGCCCATCACCTTTGCCCTCGTCCTTCAGGCGCCGCGCTTCCGCGATCTCTGCCTTCATCTCCACGATCAGCACTTTCAGCTTCTCCTCACACTCCTCGCGGGTGTGGGCGTAGACATTGCGGGCGTGCTTTTTGCCGTCGGGCCATTTGGGGGAATAGCGG
>ENA-UOIY01001242-UOIY01001242.1-human-gut-metagenome-genome-assembly--contig:-P114-NODE-1242-length-29026-cov-6.318111_pt1 | contig 29026 bp, 24 predicted proteins | sample MGYA00242335_ERZ723882 | MGnify/ENA metagenome assembly ERZ723882
CGGCGCAGTGCGGCTTTTGTTTTATGCTTTCGGGAAAGACACCTTAATGGTCGTGCCGCTGCCGACCTGGCTTTGCAGGTCGATGCGGGCATGGTGTAAAAGGGCGATGTGCTTGACGATGGCAAGGCCCAGGCCGGTGCCGCCGGTGGCCTTGCTGCGGCTTTTGTCCACACGGTAGAACCGCTCAAACACGCGGGCCTGGCTGTCCTGCGGGATGCCGATGCCGTTGTCCTCGACTTGCAGCCACGGGCCGTCGGGGCCGGTGCCGCAGCGCAGCTCCACGTGGCCGCCGGGCTGGTTGTAGCGGATGGCATTATCGCACAGGTTGGTGGCGAGCTCGGTCAGCAGGTCCTTGCTGCCCTGCACGGTGGCGGGCTGGACGTTGTATTGCAGCGTCACGTAGGCCTTGCGGGCATTGACCGTCATATTCTGCGCGGTCTCTTTGATCAGCGCAGCCAGGTCGACCGGCGCCACCTCGACCGGCTTTTCGCGGCTTTGGCTGGCCTGGGTGCTGTCCAGCTCGCTCAGCTGCAAGATATCGCTGACCAGCGCAATCATGCGCTGCGCTTCCTTATGGATGCGCGCCGCAAAGGTGGGCACGTCAGCGGACTTGGCCATGCCGGTCTCGATCAGCTCGGCATAGCCGGAGATGCTCGTCAGCGGGGTTTTCAGCTCGTGGCTGACGTTGGCAGTAAACTCGCGGCGCATCGTCTCGTTGTCCTCGCGCAGTTTGCGGTCGGTCTGGATCGTGCGCGCCAGCGGGATCAGTTCTTCGTAGGGGACGTCAGCCTCGATGGTATCGAGGTTTTCTGCCAGATGATTGATGGGCTGCACCAGGCGGAGGGTCAGCCACCAGGCCAGCACGGCCGTTGCCAGCAGAATAAGCACCACAGCGCAGCACAGCAGCGGCAGTGTGTCGGCGCTCAGGCCCCAGAGGGTGGCGACATCCTCGCCTACGCGCAGCACCTGTACCCCGTCGGGGGTGTCAATGCGGCGGGCATAGTAGTGGGTCTCCTCCTGCATGGTCTGGCTTTCACGGGTCACACTGGCACTGCCGTCGGCCAGCGCCGTAATGACCTCGGGACGGTCGGCATGGCTGGGCAGCGCGGCAAGATCTGCTCCGGCTTCGCTGTCAAACAGCACGGTGCCGTCGCCGTCGATAAGGGTAAATCGCAGGGCTGCGTCATTCTCGGGCAGCAGGTCGGCCAGCGTCGCAGCATCGTGGCTGGTCTGGGCCTTGTACCCGGCGGCGACACTGTCGCACACCTGGCCTAAGTAAGCATCCACCCGCCCGGTGTAGCTGCGCTGGAACAGCAGCGTGGCTGCCGCCAACGTTGCCAGCATGCAGAGCAGCCCCACAATGACCAGCCCGCGGCGGTAGCGGCGGGTCATGCTCAGCGGGCGCTTTTCTTTTTGCTGTTCGTCAGTCATCGGTGCCCTCCGTGCTTAGCTTGTAGCCCACCTTGCGCACGGTGCGGATGGCCTCACCGGCTGCGCCCAGTTTCTGGCGCAGCGTCCGCACGTGCATGTCGATGGTGCGGGATTCCAGCAGGTCGTCGGTGTCCCAGACTTCTTTCATGATGCGCTCGCGCGCCAGCACCTGGTCGGGATGCTCCAAAAACAGGTGCAGCAGGGCGTACTCCTTAAAGGTAAGCTCGACGGGCACGCCGTCGGCCTTGACCGTGCGGGCCACATCGTCGATGACGATGCCGCCGAATTGCAGCAGCTTGGGCGCGGGGGCCGGGGCCGCAGCCGCCGCACGGCGCAGCACCGCCTTTACGCGGGAAATAAACTCCATGATGCCGAACGGCTTGCACAGGTAATCGTCCGCGCCGTGGTCCAACCCTTTGACGACGTCGATCTCGCTGGTTTTGGCCGTGACCATAATGACCGGCAGCGTGCAGGTAGCAGGGTCGTCCCGCAGCTTGGACAGGATCTGATAGCCGTCCTCGTCAGGCAGCATCACGTCCAGAATGACCAGCTCGGGCCGGGCCTGGTGCAGCGCTGCCCAAAAGCTGGCGCCGTCCTCGCAGCCGGTGGCCTCGTAACCGTTGGTTTGCAGGGCATACTGTTCCAGTTCGCGGATGCTGGCGTCATCTTCGACAATGTAGATCATACAAGTTTCCCTCTCTTACAAAAACAGGGACCGGGCCATGCGCCCAGCCCCTGTCCGTTATGCGTTTTCTTCCGCGTTGCCGGGGGCCGAAACAGACTGCATTTCGGCGTAGGTCTCCGGTGGGAAGGTGTAGCGGCCACGATATTTCTCGTACCGCTGTTCAAATTTCACGCTGCCGCCATGTTTGACGGAAGCCAGATATTCATGGGTATCGAACTTATCGGCGGCGACCTCGATCATCGCAACGGCGATGTTGGAGCAGTGGTCGGCGATACGCTCATAGTTCGTCAGCAGATCATCCAGCACAAAGCCGTACTCGATGGTGCAGACACCGGCCTGCAAGCGGGCAATGTGGCGGGTCTTGACCTCGCGCACGAGGCCGTCCACGACCTGCTCAAGCGGTTCAATCTTGCCGGCGGCGTAGACATCACCTTTCTGGAACGCATCGACCGTGCGGTTGACGATATCCTGCACGGCTGCTTCGAGCACGCCGAGGTCGCCGAGGGCTTCCTCGCTGAACTGGATGGATTTGTCGCGGATCTCCTCGGCCGTTCCGATAAGGTTGACGGCGTGGTCGGAAACGCGCTCGAAATCGCCGATGGTGTGCAGCAGGGTGTTGACCGTGCGGTTATCCTCAGTCGAAAGGTGCTTGGCGCTGAGTTTGACGAGGTAGGTACCCAGCACGTCCTCGTAATGGTCGACGGCATCTTCCTTGCGTCCGACCTCATCGGCGATGGCGTCGTTCCACTTATGGGTAGTGGACATAGCTTGCAGCAGTGCGGTGCGGCAGATCTCGGCCATATCGCCGCCGGTGAGCATGGCGCGGGCCACGGCCACGGACGGGGTGGTGAGCAGACGTTCGTCAAGCAAGGAGTTTTCCTGCTTCTTGTCGGCGGGGGAGTCGGGCACGGTCAGGATGGCCAGCTTTTCCAGTGCACGGTTGAACGGCAGCAGAATGGCCGTTGTAACGACGTTGAAAATCGTATGAACGATGGCGATACCGAAGGTATTGGCCGTGGCGTTAAAGAAGCTGAAGCCGATCAGTGCATGCAGGCCGTAGAACCCGCACAGGAAGATGACGGTGCCGATGACGTTGAAATAGAGATGGACGAACGCTGTACGCTTGGCGTTTTTGTTTGCACCGGCCGAGGAGATCAGAGCCGTGACGGTGGTGCCGATGTTCTGGCCCATGATGATAGGAACGGCGGCGGAGTAGGTGACAGCACCCGTGCTGGTCAGCGCCTGCAGGATACCAACAGCCGCCGACGAAGATTGCAGCACAGCCGTAAGCACCGCACCGGCAATTACGCCAAGGACGGGGTTGGTAAAGCTGAGGAACAGATTCATGAACCAGGGCTCGTCCGCCAGGGGGGACATCGCGCCCGACATGGTGTTCATGCCAGCCATCAGGATGGCGAAGCCCAGCAGGATCTTGCCGATGCCGCGCTTGCGGTCCTTGCCGACCATATAAAGCCAGATGCCGATAAAGCCGAGGATGGGGCTCCACGCATTGGGGTTGAGCATTCGGGTCAGGAAGCTGTCGCCCTCCAGGCCGGACAGCGAGAGCAACCAGCCGGTGACGGTGGTTCCGATGTTGGCACCCATAATGACGCCGATGGCCTGGTGCAGTTCCATCAGGCCCGAGTTGACAAAGCCGACCGCCATAACGGTGGTAGCGCCGCTGGACTGAATGACGGCGGTGACAGCCACGCCCAGCAGCAACGCCCGGATGGGGCTGGAAGTCATCGTGGAGAGGATACCCTGCAATTTGCTGCCAGCGGTCTGCTCCAGCGCCTTGCCCATCAGGTCCATGCCGTACAGGAACATGGCGATGCCGCCCATCAGGGTGAACACATTAAAAATGGTCATCGGATTACACGTCCATTCTCTTTATTTCTCTATACCATTATGTATTATAACTTGGTTAGGGGGTACTTCACCAGCAGAGATGCGTAAAGGTTTTGTAAAGTTTGTGTAAAACGGGCGGTTTTAGGGGAATGTTGGCGGTAATGCAAAGTTGCAGTAAAGGCAACATGCCTCGGAGGGGTCAAGATCTCTCCCTACGGAACTAACGGCAAAGAGAGCGTAGGGGCGAACAGTGTTCGCCCGTCCAGTTTAGCAGCAACGCAAAATTCTGCGGGCTCGCCCCTACAGCCACCGTACGGTTGCGTGTAGGGGGCGGCGTCCCATTGGCGTCCCATTATAAAAGGTTGTCCCCGCAGGGTGGGGACAACCACCAAGCGTGAGCACAAACCAAAACTTTACCAACTTTACAAATCCTTTGCAAAACGCCAGCCTTCTTTGCACAAGCTTTACCGCGATTGTACCGGACCATGGTCGATACGCCCCCGCAATCGCGGTACAATAGCCTTGTTCCCGGGGAAATCCGGGACTGGCCGCTTGGCCGCAATGCAATACCTGTGAATAGGTAAAAGGGAGAAATATACATTATGAAACGTAAATCCGTTGCTGCTGTTGTTACCGCCGCTGCTATGATGATGAGCCTTGCCGCCTGCGGCAGCTCTGCCAGCGAGTCTGCCCCCGCCGCCGAGAGCACCGCAGCTTCCTCTTCCGAAGCTACTTCCGGCGAGGCCGCTTCCGAGACTGCCCCCGCTGCTGACTTTGATGCCGATCAGGACATCACCGTGATCTCCCGTGAGGATGGTTCCGGCACCCGCGGCGCTTTCATTGAGCTGACCGGCGTTGAGGAAAAGAACGCCGACGGCCAGAAGGTCGACAACACCACCGAAGCCGCTGCCATCCAGTCCAGCACCAACGGCGTTATGACCGCCGTTGCGAACGATGAGACCGCCATCGGCTACATCAGCCTGGGCTCCCTGAACGATTCCGTCAAGGCCGTTAAGGTCGGCGGCGTTGCAGCTTCTGCCGAGACCGTTAAGGACGGCAGCTACACTCTGGCTCGTCCGTTCAACATCGTGACCAACGGTGAGGCCACCGACCCCGTTGCCGTCGACTTCATTGCCTACTGCCTGAGCAAAGACGGCCAGGCCCTGGCTACCGAGGAAGGCTATGTCGGCAGCGAAGGCGAGGATTACACCTCCACCCAGCCGGAAGGCAAGATCACCGTCGGTGGTTCTTCCTCTGTCTCCCCGCTGATGGAAAAGCTGATCGAAGCTTACAAGACCGTAAACCCCAACGCTGAGCTGGAACTGCTGACCTCGGATTCCACCACCGGCGTTTCCGGTGCGCTGGACGGCAGCTACACCATCGGCATGGCCAGCCGTGAGCTGAAAGATTCCGAGACCGAGGGCGGCGCTGTTGCTACTGTCCTGGCCCTGGATGGCATTGCCGTCGTCGTCAACCCTGCCAATACCGTAGAGGATCTGACCGTTGACCAGATCAAGGGTGTCTACACCGGCGAGCTGACCGTCTGGAGCGACTTGCAGTAAATTTTAGGCAATACCGCATAATTCTAAGTGCCGATACGGCGAGCGAGGTACGGCAGATGCTAAGCCAAAAGCGCAGATAATACTTTGTGTATTATCGAGCATTTTGGCAACGCAGATGCCGTGCCGGAGCCGCCGAAGCGGTGCTTAAGCCGTAAGGCGGGAATTGTGCGGTGTTGCCTTTAATAGGCTCCCCTCAAGGTGTTGCCTTTATCTGATAAAAGGAGTGTATAGGAAAATGAAGACCGCTCATCTGCGGGAAGGCATTATGCAAGCCGTATTTACTGCCTGCGCCTGCATCTCGATTTTGGCCGTCGTGCTGATCTGCGTGTTTCTGTTCGCCAACGGGCTGCCTACCATCGCCAAGATCGGCCCGCTCAAGTTCCTGCTGGGCACGACCTGGAAGCCCGGCAACGATATCTACGGCATTCTGCCGATGATCCTCGGTTCGCTGTACGTTACCGCCGGTGCCATCATCGTGGGTGTGCCTGTCGGCCTGCTGACCGCCATCTACCTGTCCCGCTTTGCCACCCCCGGCATCAAGCGGGCGATGCTGCCCGCCGTGCAGCTGCTGGCCGGCATTCCCTCGGTCGTGTACGGCTTCTTCGGCATGATCGTGCTGGTGCCCGCCGTGCAGGCGATGGTCAAGAGCGACTTTTTCAAGACCGTACTGCACGTAAAAAGCGGCAAGGGCATGAGCCTGTTCACCGCCAGCGTGCTGCTGGGCATCATGATCCTGCCCACCATCATCACGGTCAGCAAGACCAGCCTGGACGCCGTGCCCGAAAGCTACTACGAGGGCAGCCTGGCCCTGGGTGCCACGCATGAGCGCAGCGTGTTCTACGCTGTACTGCCCGCAGCCAAGTCCGGCGTACTGTCTGCCGTTATTCTGGGCATTGGCCGTGCCATCGGTGAAACGATGGCTGTCGTTATGGTCGCTGGCAACCAGACCTGGATGCCCAAGGGGCTATTCCAGGGTCTGCGCACGATGACCTCGAACATCGTTATCGAGATGGGCTATTCCGCTGACCTGCACCGCGAAGCACTGATCGCCACCGGCGTTGTGCTGTTCGTCTTCATTCTTCTGATCAACCTCTGCTTCAGCGTTTTGAAAGGAGGCAAGGACCATGCCTGATACCATCGCCAACAACGGCACCGCCGTGCCGGACATGAGCCGTGCCGCCGCCAAAGCCATCTACCCCAACGGAGGCCGCAACCGCACCACCGCCCGCATGCAGGCTGCCCTGCTGCGCGGCCTGGTCGGCCTGGCCGCTGCACTGACCGCCGCCGTGCTGATCTTCCTGATTGGCTACATCCTTGTCAATGGTATCCCCAACCTCAAACCGTCCCTTTTTGCGTGGGAATACAACAGCACCAACGTTTCTCTGATGCCCGCCCTCATCAACACACTGCTGATGACCGCTTTCTCGCTGGTCATCGCTACGCCGCTGGGCATTTTTGCCGCTATCTGGCTGGTCGAGTACGCCCACCGCGGCAGCAAGCTGGTACAGCTGGTGCGCATCACCACCGAAACGTTGCAGGGCATCCCGTCCATCGTGTACGGCCTGTTCGGCATGCTGTTCTTCGTTACCCAGCTGCACTGGGGCTATTCTCTGGTAGCCGGTGCGTTTACGCTGGCTATCATGGTGCTGCCCGTGATCATGCGTACCACCGAGGAAGCCCTGATCGCCGTGCCCGACTCTTACCGCGAGGGCAGCTTTGGCCTGGGTGCCGGTAAGCTGCGCACTGTATTTACCATTGTGCTGCCCAGTGCCATGCCCGGCATTTTGTCCGGCGTTATCCTGGCTACGGGCCGCATCGTGGGCGAGACTGCCGCGCTGATCTACACCGCCAGTTCGATGCCCCAGATCCCGAGGAGCATTTTCAGCTCCGCCCGTACGCTGGCCGTGCATATGTATCTGCTTTCCAACGAGGGCCTGTACATCAACGAGACCTATGGCACCGCCGTGGTGCTGCTGGTGCTGGTGCTGGCTATCAACTGCCTGTCCGGGTTTATTGCCGGGAAGCTGGCGAAGAAGTAAACGGCTTCATTTCCAACCGTAGGGGCGCATTCTATATGCGCCCGTGGAATTTGGCGGCAAGGAAAGACCGCGCGGGCGGATATGGAATCCGCCCCTACCGGCCCCTTATGAATCCTTATGAGGAGGATACCTGTGAATAAATTTGAAGTCTCCAACATGGACTTATACTATGGCAGCTTTCATGCGCTGAAAAATATCAATATCAATATCCCCGAGCGGGAGATCACCGCGTTCATCGGCCCTTCGGGCTGCGGCAAATCCACCTTTTTGAAAAGCCTGAACCGCATGAACGATCTGGTCGAGGGGTGCCGCATCTCCGGCGATATCAAGCTGGACGGTGTCGACATCTACAAGGACAAGATGGATGTCAATGTGCTGCGCAAACGCGTGGGCATGGTGTTCCAGAAGCCCAATCCGTTCCCGATGTCGATCTACGATAACATTGCCTACGGTCCCCGCACCCACGGTGTGCACAGCAAGGCTCGGCTTGATGAGATCGTCGAAAAATCCCTGCGGGATGCCGCCATCTGGGACGAGGTCAAGGATCGCCTGAGCAAAAGCGCCCTGGGCATGTCCGGTGGCCAGCAGCAGCGCCTTTGCATTGCGCGTGCCTTGGCCGTTGAGCCCGAAGTGCTGCTGATGGACGAGCCCACCAGCGCCTTGGACCCGATCTCGACCTCGAAAGTGGAAGAGCTGGCCACGGAGCTGAAAGAAAAGTACACCATCGTCATGGTCACGCACAACATGCAGCAGGCTGCACGTATTAGCGATAAGACGGCATTTTTCCTGCTGGGTGAGCTTGTCGAGATGGGCCCCACCGAGCGCGTTTTCGCCACGCCCGTGGACAAACGCACCGAGGATTATATCTCGGGCCGTTTCGGTTGATGCAGGGAGGATACGAAAGATGGGAACCAGTCTACGCAAAATGTATGATGCCGAGTTGATGGCACTGGACACGATGCTGGCCCGCATGGGCCATGCCGCAGGCGGCGCAATTGAAAGCGCAATGACCGCCCTGCGCACCGGTAATGCCGAGCTTGCCCGCAGCGTGATTGCCCGCGACAGCGAGATTGACGCCGCCGAGCACGAGATCGAGCACCGCTGCCTGACGCTTTTTCTGCGTCAGCAGCCCGTTGCCGGCGACCTGCGCAAAGTTTCTACCGCATTGAAGATGGTCACGGACATTGAGCGCATTGCCGACCAGGCCAGCGATATTGCCGAAATCACCCTGCATCTGCACACCGAGGATGCTGCTGCCGTAGGCGTCATGGATGATTTGTATAAAATGGGCGATGTGGCGCTGAGCATGGTGAAAACTGCTATCGGCGCCTATGTGCAGGTGGATCTTTCCACCGCCGCACAGGTCATTGCCCGCGACGACGACTGCGACGCGATGTTTAGTAAAATCAGCCGTGAGATCGCCCAGTACATTGCCGCCCACCCCGACGACGCCGAGACCGCGCTGGACCTGTTCATGATCGCCAAATATCTGGAACGTCTGGGCGACCATGCCGTCAACGTGGCCGAGTGGGTCGAGTTTTTGAAAACCGGTGTCCACAAGTCCCGCAAGATCGTGTAACGCGGGCAAATTCCTTTACCATTCCCCTATTTTCCTATACCAACGGAGACGGCCATGCCCAGATGAGCATGGCCGTTTCCGTTGTAGCGTATCAAAAGGCTCCCTTGTGCAAAGGGAGCTGTCAGCCGTCAGGCTGACTGAGGGATTGTAGCCTTCCGGGGGGCAGGTCGATATACAGGCAAGGTCACAATCCCCCACCGCTTCGCGGAGCCCCCTTTACACAAGGGGGCCTTTCCTCGTTTTCGTTTTTTACACAAACCGTTTGATCGTTTCCAGCATAACCTCTTTGTACAGCGGCTTGCTGATGTGGGCGTTCATGCCGGTGTCCAGGCATTTCTGTACGTCCTCGGCGTAGGCATTTGCGCTCATGGCGATGATGGGGATGGTCTTGGCGTCGGGGCGGCCCGATTCCCGGATGGTACGGGTAGCGGCGTAGCCGTCCATGACCGGCATCATCAGGTCCATCAGCACAGCCTGATAGGTGCCGGGTGCGGCATCGGTGTAGGCCTTGACCGCACTTTCTCCGTCAAATACAGAGTCGACCTCGGCCCCGGCGCCTTTCAGCATGAACTCGGCAATTTCCATGTTCAGCTCATTGTCCTCCACGACCAGCAGGCGCTTGCCGCACAGGCCTCCGGTCTGGGTGAATCTTGTTTCCACAGCGGGTGGATCATGGTCGATCTCAAACGGCAGCACGACCGTAAAGCTGCTGCCCTCGCCCAAAGTGCTTTCGACCTTGATCGTACCTTTCATCTTGTGGATGAGCTGCGCTACGATGGACATACCCAGGCCCGTGCCGCCGTACTGTGAGCGGGCCGCGTTCTCGCCCTGCACGAACGCTTCAAACAGGTGGTTGTCGATAAATTCCTGCGTCATGCCGATACCGGTATCTCGGATGAAAAACTCGTAGGTCACGGTGTCGTCGGTGCGTTGCAGCTCCCGCAGGCGGGTGTAGATGGCCCCGCCGGGCTTGTTGTACTTGGCGCAGTTGCTGAACAGGTTCAAGAGGATCTTCTTCAGGTACAGTTCGCTGCCCAGCAGGTTGACGGTGTGCACATCGGGGTGTTCTTCCTCGACATGCAGTCCCATGCTTTCGGCTTGGAAACGGACGATCTCGCCCGCCTCGGCGCAGACTTTGTCCAGATTGAACGGCTTGTGCTCCAGCTCAAACGTGTCGCGCTCGAGCTTGGTCATATCCAGCACATCGTTGACGAGCGAGAGCAAATGCCGCGCCGAGATGTCAATTTTAGACAGGCAGTCGTCCATTTTCTCTTTATCATCGCGGCAGGTGTCGATGATGGTCAGCATGCCCATGATGCCGTTGATGGGGGTGCGGATATCGTGGGACATGTTGGCCAGAAAGCGCGTTTTGGTGCGGTTGGCGCTGGCCTCGTTGGCAAGGGCCTGCTGCAGCTGCTGCCCCATACGCAGATAGCGGTCCCCATCCCGCACGCGGACTTCCTCGGCATGTTCCAGCAGTTTGATGTTGTACTGGTCTTTTTTCTCCATCGCCGCCAGCATTGCGTCGCGGTCGCCGCGGGATTTGGCGTAGGTGTAGCACATTTCCTGCATCCGCACGCCGATCTGGATCTCCTGCGGGTTGCGGGTCAGATAATCGTCCATGGCGGCCAGGATGTGCTCGATCTGCACGCTGTCCCCGGCATCCATCGCACAATCAAACAGGTTGCTGGCCGCGTTGCTGAACTCGGCCGCGTGCATCGTGGGCAGCTGTTCCCAGATTTCTCCCCGGCAGGCTTCGTAGTGCGCGGTGTCGCCCAGTTTGTAGTAGAGCAGCAGTTCCAGCATCAGGATATCGTCCGCCAGCACGTCCCTGCCGTCGTATTCTTCCACACATTTGGTCAGCGCGGCGCAGGCTTCGTCCAGATGGCCCACATGGCAACTGATCTCGGCCAGGTTGCGGTAGACGTAGGCGTGCATTTTTTTATCAGATTGCGGCAGATCTTGCTCAGCCTCGCGGATGGCATCAAGCGCCTTTTCGTAATCGCGCTGGGCCAGATAAGTTACGGCGAGGTTATTGTACTCGTAGGAATAGCGGCTCACTTCTTTGTGCTCACGTGCGATTTTGAGCCCCTCACGGATATAAAAGCGGGCCAGGGCATATGCGCATTCGCAGTAGGCGGCCACGCCCATCAGGTTAAAGCAGGCGATGATCTCCGGGCGGTAGGCATAGCTCTGGTAATCAATGACGAACGGTTCCAGAATTTCCCGCGCTGCGCGGAAATCCCCTTCCCGGTAATGCAGCAGCGACGCATGGAAGTAGGCCATCAGCCGCACATCGGTCTTGCCGGTTTCCTTTTCGAGAATATCCGCGTAGAATTTTTTACGCTCCGCCCGCGGGGCGTTCTCCAACGCGGCCTCCTTTTGGGTAAATTCTTCGTAACTCATCATATCGCATGCACCATTCCCGGAAAAAGCAGTTGTTTTTATCATAACACAAATTGCGCAACAATAAAATATTTTTCTGGTATTCTGGGGAAAATGTTGAAAAGCAAGTTTTTTTGTAAAGCTCACGGGGAGAATTGTAATTACGCCAAGGCAGCAGTAAGCGGTACATACCGCAAACCAGTTGCGCTTTTCCGCGCTTTGCGGTATGATACAGATAATTACCATCTCATAACGGAGACCCACCCATGAATGACCTAAGCCAAAGATTAAAGATCCTGGCCGGGCGCTATCCCGGCACGATGACCGAGTTGGCCCGCCGGGCACAGATCGACCGGTCGTCGCTGTATAAGATCCTTAACGGCAAACGCACGCCCAACCGCGCCCAGCTGCAACAGCTCATCGATGCACTTAGCCTCAACCAGCGCCAGTCCGCGCACCTGAATGCCCTATACGTAGAACAGCGCAGCGGCGCACAAACCCAGCGCACCGACGACGCGCTGTACGAACTGCTGCAAACAGCGCTGCGCTCCAACGACCATCCGATGGACAACATGGTCGTGCCCAACGCCCGCAGCGATGCCGACATCGAAGCCGCCTTCTGCACGCGCTGCTTCCATGGCTACCAGACCGTAACGCAGCAGTTGTACCTGCTGCTTCTGCGCTACCTGCGCAGTGAGGAAAATCGCCCATTGATGCTCTCGCCGTTTGTGGGCGACTATCCGCTGAGCTCCATTCTCATCAATGCATTTTCGGCGGTCGCGGCACCCAAGCCGGTGTGCCACCTCCTGCGGTATGTCGCCAACGATGACTCACACGATGACCTCATCAGCAACATCCGCACGGTGTCCCGTGCCCTGCCGTTTCTGACCCTGCACACGATGCAGTACGAGGCACGGCTTTCCCTCTCGCCTTTTGCGGGGCCGCTGCCCGGTGTTTTGCTGCCGGTCTATGTACTGTTTCCCGATATCGCTGTGATGATGGACTTTTCGCTGCAAAAGTGCATCTGCCTGACCGAGCCGTCGGTCGTGCAATGCCTGCGCCTTGAGTTCAGCCGCCAGTATCTGGAAGCGCCGGTGCTGTTTGCACTAGCGTCGAACGCGCACAGCTTCCAGGAAGCGATGGAGCTTTCCGCCCGGATGCTGAACGACCGGACCGAGAGTTACTATATGCGCGCCCAGCCGCCGGTGTCCAAGTTCATCGACCTGGATATGATCCGCCGCTATGCGCCGCAGGCCTTGGGCCCGCTGGAAACGATGCCCGGCCTGGCCGACTATATGCAAACCTGGCTGACAGCGCCTTACGAGTTTTATTTCAGCGAGGACGGCCTGACGGACTTTGTACGCACCGGCCGTATGGTGGATGTAGACGCCGCCCTGACCGGCACCCTGCCGCCCGAAGCCCGGCGTGAGCTGCTGCTGCGGATGCGTGATGCCTGCGAGCGCGGCACCGTCGTGCTGCGCATCGTCAATAACGATGCGTTCCCGCTGGACCCGCGCATTACCGTCGGCGTCTACCGTGGCCAGAGCATGGTTTTCTGCGCGCTGTCCGACGAGTCCGACAACGGATTCTGCCGCGAATACACGATGCAGCATGTCGCGCTGGCCAACCGCCTGGCCGATTACATGGCCAACTTAAAAGATTCCAACCTGGTGCGCACCCAGAAATATACCGTTGAATTTATAGATTTCTGCCTGCGCCTATTATAAAAAGAAGGAGTGCTATTCCATGCCGCATACCGAAACCAAACTGGAAAGCAGGGAAATTTTCAACGGGCATGTCATTCATGTCACACTGGACACCGTCCGTCTGGAGGATGGCCGCACCAGCCTGCGGGAGATCGTACACCACCACGGCGGAGCCTGCGTGCTGCCTATTGATGACGAGGGCTGCATTTACTTGGTGCGTCAGTTCCGTTATGCGTTTGGAGAGGAGATCTGGGAGCTGCCCGCTGGCAAACTGGAACCCGGCGAGGACCCGTTTGAGTCCGCCAAGCGTGAGCTGAGCGAGGAGTGCGGCCTGTCTGCTGACAATTACATCGACCTTGGTGTCGTCTACCCCACAGTCGGCTACGACAGCGAGAAGATCTACCTCTGGGCCGCCACGGGCCTGCACAAAGGCGGCCAGCATCTGGACGCCGGAGAGTTCCTGGATGTCGTGCGGATGCCATTTGAAGAGGCCCTGCAAAAAGTGCTGAGCGGTGAGATCAAGGACAGCAAGACTCAGATCGGCCTGATGAAATATGCCCTGCTGCGCGGTAAAGCATGAGCGGCGTGGAAATTTTAGACAACGGCACCCAAGTGCTGACCACCCCGCGTGCCGCCTTTGGCACCGACGCGCTGCTGCTGGGCCGCTTTGCCCAACCGCGCCGGACCGAACGGGCGCTGGACCTGTGCAGCGGGTGCGGCATCATCTCGCTTTTATGGCACGATGCCGGGCACCGCGGCTTCTGCACGGCGCTGGAACTGGACCCAGACGCCAGCGCCCTGTGTGTGCAGGCTGTGGCGGAAAACGGTATTGACCATATCACCCCTGTGCAGGGCGACCTGCGGACGTTTTGCGCCGCCGGACCCGAGCAAGGGCGTTACGACTTTGCCGCCTGCAACCCGCCGTATTTTACGGCAGGCCCCCAAAGCCCCGACCCTGTGCGGGCCGCCGCCCGCCACACTGTGACCTGCACGACCGAGGATGTGGCCCAGTGCGCCCGCCGCGCCCTGCGGGACGGCGGACGGTTCGTGTTGTGCCAGCGCCCCAACCAGCTGGTGGAAGTGCTGTGCGCCCTGCGCGCCGCCCGGCTGGAACCCAAACGGCTTGCCTTTGTGCGCCAGCGCGCAGGCAGCACACCGTGGCTGTTTCTGGTCGAAGCCCAAAAAGGCCGCAAGCCCGGGCTGAAGCTGGAGCCGGATATTTTGATAGAATCCGGCATAGCACGGTATGGGAAATAAATTTAAAAAAGTCTCCCCGGGAACCGTAGAGACGGATGTTTGCATCCGACCCGCACAAATTCCCGGGGAGACTTTCTTTCTATTTTACGACGTTATTTCATCCAATCCTTTGCCGCATCGGCCAAGGTCTGATTGATGGCATCGGCGGCAGCTTCGCTATCGGCCACGGCAGACAGGTACACCTTGATCTTCGGCTCGGTGCCACTGGGGCGCACCATCAGCTTGGCGCCGTTGGCCAGGCGGTATTCCAATACATCGGCGCGGGGCAGGCCGGTGCCGTCGGTGTCGTAATCCACCACACCGGCGACCTCGTACCCGGCAATGACCTTGGGGGCGTTGGCGCGCAGCCCGGCCATGATGCCCTGCATCTTGTGCATGCCGGTCTCGCCCTCAAACGTAAAGCTTTCCAGCGCGTTGCGGTAGAAGCCGAACTCTTTGTACAGCGCGTTGACAGCGTCCAGCAGGCTCATGCCCTGCGCGGCGTAGTAGGCAGCAGTCTCGCAGGCCAGCATCACGGCATTGACGGCGTCCTTGTCACGCACATGCGCGCCGGACAAGTAGCCGTAGCTTTCCTCAAAGCCGAAGATATACCGCTCAGGGTGGCCCTCGGCTTCCAGAAAGCCGATCTGCTCGCCGATAAACTTAAAACCGGTCAGCGTACGGCGCAGCTCTACGCCGTACTTTTTAGCGATGGGGGTCGCCATGTCGGTGGACACGATGGTCGTTACGGCCACGGGGGCCTTGGGCATCGTACCGTTGCCCAGGCGGGTGCGGCAGATGTAGTCAAACAGCAGCACGCCCATCTCGTTGCCGGTGATGAGCCGGTAGCCGCCCTGGCCGTCCGGCACGGCTGCACCCATGCGGTCGCAGTCCGGGTCGGTGCCGATCATCAGGTCGGGCTTGACAGTGTCGCACAGCTTCAGGCCGGTCTCCATCGCCTCGCGGATCTCGGGGTTGGGATAAGGGCAGGTGGGGAACGAGCCGTCCGGTTTTTCCTGCTCGGGCACGACCGTGACCTGCGTCACACCCATGCGGTCCAGCAGCATCTTGACGGGTTCCAGGCCGGAGCCGTTCAGCGGCGTGTAGACCAGTTTGAGCTTGGAGACATCGTTGCCGGGGCGCAGCGCCAGCACGGCATCGACAAAGTCGCTCAGGCACTGGTCGTCGATCCAGACGATCTTGCCTGCGGCCACGGCTGTATCAAAGTCGGTCAGTTCGATAGAATCGAAGTAGTCGTGCTTGTCGATGGCAGCGAGCACGGCGGCGGCAGCTTCCAGCGTGATCTGGCAGCCGTCGGCCCCGTAAACCTTGTAGCCGTTGTACTTGGCCGGATTGTGGCTGGCCGTCACGCAGATACCCGCGCCGCAGCCCAGGTAGCGCACCGCCCAGGACAGTGCCGGGGTGGGCTCCAGCCGGGGGTAGAGGTAGGCGGTAATGCCGTTGGCGGCCAGCACGCGGGCGGCCTCGCGGCTGAACAGCTCGCCCTTATGACGGCTGTCGTGCCCGATGGCGACCTTTTTGGGCAGGCCTGCGGCGTTGATGTAATCCGCCAAGCCCTGCGTGGCGCGGCGGATGGTGTAGATGTTCATGCGGTTGCTGCCTGCGCCGATCACGCCGCGCAAGCCGCCCGTGCCAAAGGCCAGGTCGCGGTAAAAGCGGTCATTGATGGCATCGGCATCATTCTGGATGCCGTCCAATTCGGCGGGCAGATCAGGGTCCTCCACCGCGCGGGTGCGCCAGAGGTCGTACAGTTCTGTATTGTTCATGGTTGAAATCCTTTCCCGGGCCGGGGCTGCCGCAATCTTGCACCCCCGGCAGACACGATCAAAGATCGGCATAGTGATTGTTATAAACTTATCACACTCAGGCCAAAATTGCAAGCCAAACGCCCCAAAACCGCCCGCCGGGCAATAATAAAAAACGCAGAAACTTTTTTGAAAAAATGCTTGACATTTTGGGGAATGGATGGTATTATAATACACGTTCCGCGCCGGTAGCTCAGCTGGATAGAGTGTCTGACTACGAATCAGAAGGTCGGGGGTTCGAGTCCCTTCCGGCGCACCAAGGCAACTTACTGAATGGTAAGTTGCCTTTTTTGTTTTATATTCACTATTTCTCTTGACAATCGCAGTGCTGACCGCCCCTTAAAAAAGCATTCGACGCTGCGTTTTTATTTTCAATCTTAAAGAGGTATTTTTTGAAGCATTCTATTTTGTCACTGGAGCTTGTGCGCTGACCGGGAGGTCTGGCACAAGCCATTCCTCCCGAAGAGCTGTCACAAACACTTCAGGAGGAAATACAATGAACCGCGATAACAAACGCAAAGCTTTTACCAAAAACTATTACAAGACCCACGCCTGCCACGACAGCTTTACCTGCAAGGTCTGCGGGCGGCTGTGCACCCCGCAGAACGCCGGAAGCGACCACCGCAACCATTGCCCAAACTGCCTGGCCAGCCTGCATGTGGACGACGAACCCGGCGACCGCGCAGCCGACTGCGGCAGCGTGATGGAGCCGATTGCCGTCTGGGTGCGCAAGGGCGGGGAATGGGCCATCATCCACCGCTGCAAGCGATGCGGCAAGCTTAGCTCCAACCGCGTGGCCGCCGACGACAATCCGATGAAACTGATGAGCATTGCCCTGAAACCGCTTTGCGCGCCGCCGTTCCCGCTGGAACGCATCGAAGAAATGACGGCACTGATGGCCGGGGACGGGCAAATCGGCTGGTGAGCCGCTCTCAAAAGCAGCTTCCCCCCGGATATTTACCGCACAAAGTATGACGCGCCGCCGCACCCAACAGCGTTTTCCCGGCTGCGGGCGCTGTGCGGTCGATGTGGTACTTATCGGTACACGCAGAAGATGCTCCCCGTGTTCAGCATTATCTGCACACGGAATGTGACTATTAACGGATAGAAATTGCCGCTCTTTTATGCTATAATTTTGGCAAAAGAGCGGCAATTTTGTTGTTTAGGGAGGTTCCATATGATTTGCATTCAATCGTACGCATCCCCGCTGGGCGGTATTTTGCTGGCAGCGGATGAAACCGGGCTGGTGGGACTGTGGTTTGATGGGCAGAAATACTTTGCCCGCACGCTCCCTGCCGAAATCGTGCAGAAAAGCACCCCCATCCTGGCCGAAGCGACGCGCTGGCTGGACCTGTATTTTGCTGGGTATGTGCCAGATTTCACCCCGCCGCTGCACCCGGCGGGTTCGGCATTCCGCAAATCTGTATGGGATATTTTGCTCACGATCCCCTATGGGCAGACCCTAACTTACGGCGATATCGCCCGGCAGCTGGTAGCGCAGCAGGGCGGCCGGGTATCTGCACAGGCGGTGGGCGGTGCCGTGGGGCACAACCCGATCTCTCTTATCATCCCGTGTCACCGCGTGGTGGGGACAAACGGCAGCCTGACCGGCTACGCTGGCGGCATAGAGAAAAAAGTCCAGCTGCTGGAACTCGAGCACGCGGACATGCGCGGCCTGTTCGTCCCGCAAAAAGGCAGTGCATTGTAAACAACAGCCCCCGGCGGTGGTAGCTTTACCACCCGCCGGGGGCTGACTTGTTTATTTTAGAGTTTGCCTTCGATCAGCAGATCGCGGACTTCCAGCAGATCCTTGCAGCAGCAGTTGTACAGGGCCTTGATCTCGTCGGTGGGCTGCATCAGGTCAGGGACCATGACGGTGACACACCCGGCCGCACGGCCTGCACGCACACCGTTGAAGCTGTCCTCCAGCACAAGACAGTCTTTCGGATCGGTGTGCAGTTTTTGTGCCGCCAGCAAAAAGGTATCGGGTGCGGGCTTGCTGTGCGCGACCTCGGTGCCGGAGACCACATCATGGAAGTAGCGCGCCGTGCCGGAAGTCTGCAAATTCATCTCGATCATATTGCGCGGGCTGGAGCTGGCGACGATGCGCGGCATGGCCATATCTTCCAGCGTGGAGAGCAATTCTTTCAGGCCCAGTTTGCAGGGCACGCCCTGGGCGAAGCGGACGTTGGCCAGCTGCCAGACCTTGTCCAGCACCTTTTGCGGGTCACCAGGGATGTACTCGGCCACATGGCGGCGCAGGTTATCGCCCGCCAGGCCGCGGCCGCCCGCCTGGAACTTGGCCATATCCGTGGGCAGGGGCAGGCCCAGTTCCTTGCAGGCAGGCTCCCACAGGGTATCCCACAAACGCTCGGTGTCAAACATCAGGCCGTCCATATCAAAAATGACTGCTTTTACCATGGTAAACCTCTCTATCATCATACTTGCGGGCGGATTCCCCCCTACGACCATCGTTAGATTTTACGCGTAGGGGCCGATGCTCGCATCGGCCCGCGGGCGAGCACTGCTCGGCCCGACATCGTTTAGCCCGATAATTGTTCCCCAGTTTGGCGGCGGGGGGAAAATGAGATTAAAGAGGGTCTTGTATTTGCCGCTTTACAGCGCTATAATAAATTCAACCATCATCCGCGCTTTGCTGTGCGGCCAAGCGCGCTTGAATATATCTTGAATATATAAAGGGAGAGTGCAAAATCATGTTGGATATCAAAATTGTGAAAACCGAGCATCCGAAGCAGAAACCGCAGGACGAGTCGAAGCTGGGCTTCGGCAAGATTTTCAGCGATCATATGTTCCTGATGGACTATACCGCCGGTGAGGGCTGGCACGATGCCCGCATCGTCCCGTACGGCTGCTGGGAAATGGACCCCGCCACCACGGTGTTCCACTATGCACAGGAAATTTTTGAGGGCATGAAAGCCTACCGCACTGCCGAGGGCAAGATCCAGCTGTTCCGCCCCGACTGCAACGCCAACCGTTTCAACGATTCTGCGGATCGTCTGGGCATGCCCCCCATCCCGCCGGAGGATTTCGTGCAGGCCGTCAAGACGCTGGTCGATGTTGACCGCGACTGGGTGCCGCATTCTGACGGTGCTTCGCTGTACATCCGTCCGTTCTGCATCGCCACCGACGTGGGCCTGGGCGTACACGCCGCCAAGCATTACCGCTTTGCCGTCATCGCCGCTCCGTCCGGCGCTTATTACGCCGAGGGCCTTGATCCCGTTCGTATCTATGTCGAAGATCAGTACATCCGTGCCGCCCCGGGCCTGACCGGCTTTACCAAGTGCGGCGGCAACTACGCTGCTTCCATCAAGGCTGGCGAGCTGGCCGAGGAACGTGGCTTCAGCCAGGTGCTGTGGCTGGACGGCGTTGAAAAGAAGTATGTTGAGGAAGTCGGCTCGATGAACATTATGTTCAAGATCGACGGCGAGATCTACACTGCTCCCTGCGTGGGCACCGTTCTTCCCGGCGTTACCCGCCGTTCCATCATCGAACTGCTGAAGGACTGGGGCTACAAGGTACACGAGGAGCGCGTTGCCATTGCCGACATCATGAAGGCTGCCGACGAGGGCAAGCTGGAAGAGGTCTTTGGCACCGGCACGGCCGCTGTTGTTTCCCCCGTCAAGGAGTTGGACTGGGAGGGCAAGGTTGCCCACATCAGCGACGGCAAGATCGGCGAACTGACCCAGAAGCTGTACGACACCCTGACCGGTATCCAGTGGGGCAAGCTGCCCGATACCAAGGGCTGGACTGTGCCTGTTGACGCCCAGTAAAACCCTATAAACCGTATGATTTTACGCCCCGGCGTGTTTTGAACGCGCCGGGGCTATTTGTATGACTTTCGCATTTAAACTTGGTTATTTTGCACAAAATGTTATATGCGGTTTATTGCATGTTGTATAAATTCGTATCTTGCATTCTCGACAAAAATAGTGTAATATTTAGGCATCGAAAGCAAGAGCTTTCCCAATAGGATAAAGAGGAAGAATACCAGAGCGCCCTGCCGATTCCCAAGGAACGGCATCCACTTGTAGAGGGGTGGTTTCCATTCGATGCAGGCGCCGGCAAGACGTTCTGTTTTTCTCCTCCTTTTTAAAAAAACGAGACGGGGCAGTGGCCGTCTCGTTTTTGTTTTTGTTGGGGATGTTTGCAGCGGAGTAAGGCACCCCTAGAAAGGAGCTCCCGTTGGCAAGCGGCAACCGCAAAACGCCGCGTATTTTTTTATTGTCTTTTTCCTACAACAGTGCTATATTTATAAAAGTAGGGGCAATTTCCGTCGCAGGATGTATATTCATCGGTTTTTCTGTATAAAGTGTGCATTTTGCTGTATATTATGCCTAAAAAAACAGGGAAAGTAGAAAATCCTTTGTCTGTTTTACCACTTGCAATTCCTGTATAAAGTTGTATAATATGCAATATCAGATGAATAAATATTCACGGCGACGGCAAGCAGCATCCCCGGCGTCCTGAACAAATAAGTTGGGAGAGGTAAGCATCATGAAAAAGAACAAGAAAGACATCAAAAAAGTCGTTCTGGCATACTCCGGCGGTCTGGACACGTCCATCATCATTCCCTGGCTGAAAGAAAACTATAACAACTGCGAAGTCGTTGCCGTTTCCGGCGATGTTGGCCAGGGCACCGAGTTGGACGGTCTGGAAGAAAAAGCTATCAAGACCGGCGCTTCCAAGCTGTACATTCTGGACCTGAAGAAAGACTACGTTGAAAACTACATCTGGCCCTGCCTGAAGGCTGACGCCAAGTATGAGGATTACCTGCTGGGCACCTCTCACGCACGTCCCTGCATTGCTGCCGCCTTGGCAGAAATCGCCAAGAAAGAGAATGCCGACGCCATCTGCCATGGCTGCACCGGCAAGGGCAACGACCAGGTCCGTTTCGAGCTGACCCTCAAGGCCCTGGCCCCCGAGATGGCTATCATTGCCCCGTGGCGTGAGTGGGACATCAAGAGCCGTGACGAAGAGATCGACTACGCCGAGGCCCACAATATCCCCTTGAAGATCAACCGTGAGACCAACTATTCTAAGGACAAGAACCTGTGGCACCTGAGCCATGAGGGCCTTGACCTCGAGAAGCCTTCTCTGGAGCCGCAGTACAACAAGCCCGGCTTCCTGGAGCTGGGTGTCTCCCCCGAGCAGGCTCCCGATAAGCCGACCTACGTCAAGATCCACTTTGAGAAGGGCGTTCCCACCGCTGTGGACGGCCAGGAGATGGACGGCGTGGCCCTGATCGAATACCTGAACAAAGTCGGCGGTGCCAACGGCATCGGCCTGTTGGATATCGTCGAGAACCGTCTGGTCGGCATGAAGAGCCGCGGCGTCTACGAGACCCCGGGCGGTGCCATCCTGTACAAAGCACACAACGTGCTGGAAACCATCACCATTGACAAAGAGGCTTTCCACTTCAAGGAGAGCATTGCCCAGAAGATGGGCGAGCTGGTCTACAACGGCCAGTGGTTCACCCCGCTGCGTGAAGCCCTGAGCGCCTTCACCGACGATCTGCAAAAGACCGTGACCGGCGACGTTACCCTGAAGCTGTACAAGGGCAACATGATCAACGCCGGTGTCACCAGCCCGTACACCCTGTACGATGAGCAGACCGCGTCTTTCGGTGAGGATGACGATTACAACCAGGCCGACGCGAACGGCTTCATCAACCTGTTTGGCCTGCCCATTGCTGAGCGTGCCAAGCTGGCCCAGAGCTGGCCCACCAAGGACTAATCGCCCAATGCCATAAGCACCGCCAGGAGGGCATGCCCCCTTGGCGGTTTTGGCGTTTTGTAAGCAGAATATTTTCTAACGATTTATCGGAGGATTCTTATGCCGCAACTTTGGCAGGGCCGCGCAAGCAAGGCCGTAGACAGCCGCGTAAACGACTTTAACTCGTCCATCCGCTTTGATGCGCGCATGGTCGAGCAGGATATCCAGGGCAGCCTGGTGCACTCGGCCATGCTGGGGCGCCAGGGCATTATCTCCCAACAGGATGTGGACGATATCCACAAAGGCCTGCACTCCATTTTGGATGATCTGCACTCCGGTGCGCTGGAAATCGATCCCAACGCCGAGGACGTACACACCTTTGTGGAACAGACCCTTACCGCCCGCGTGGGCGATGCCGGCAAGCGGCTGCACACCGGCCGCAGCCGCAACGACCAGGTGGCACTGGATATCCGCCTGAATCTACGCGAAGCCAGCAAACACATCCAGGGCCAGATCAAAGAGCTGGTCAGCGTGCTGTGCGACCAGGCCGAAAAGGGCGCTGGTTATGTCATGCCCGGCTACACCCATTTGCAGCGCGCGCAGCCTGTGACCTTCGGCCACCAGCTGATGGCCTACGCTTGGATGCTGCTGCGTGATCTGGGCCGTTTGCAGGATGCCACCGCCCGCATGGACGCTGAGTGCCCGCTGGGTTCCGGCGCGCTGGCTGGCACCACCTATCCGCTGGACCGTTTTTACACGGCGGAGCAGCTGGGCTTCGCCGCCCCCTGCGGCAACTCCATCGACGGTGTATCGGACCGCGATTTCTGTATTGAGCTGTGCAGCGCCATGGCGACCTGCATGATGCACCTTTCCCGTTTGAGCGAAGAAATCATTTTGTGGTGCAGCTGGGAGTTCAAGTTCATTGAACTGGATGACGCCTTTACGACTGGCTCGTCCATTATGCCGCAGAAGAAAAACCCCGACGTGACCGAGCTGATTCGCGGCAAGACCGGCCGCGTATACGGCGACCTGAACACCCTGCTCGTCATGATGAAGGGCATCCCCCTGGCTTATGACAAGGACATGCAGGAGGATAAAGAAGCCATTTTTGACGCCGTGGATACGCTGGAGCTTTGCCTGCGCACCGTGACCCCGATGCTGGCCACGATGATCCCACTGCCCGCCAACATGCGCCGCGCCGCCGCCAAGGGCTTTATCAATGCCACCGACTGCGCCGACTACCTGACCAAAAAGGGCATGCCGTTCCGCGATGCCTACAAATGCACCGGCACGATGGTGGCCGCCTGCATCCGCGAGGGCAAGACTCTGGAAGAGCTGACGTTGGATGAGTTCAAGCAGTACAGCAGTCTGTTTGATGAGGACGTGTATACCGCCATCGACCTGACCACCTGCTGTGAGGGCCGCACCAGTTACGGCGGCCCCACCAAGGCCAGTGTGCTGAAGCAGATCGAGTTGGTGAAAGAGAAATTGAAGTAATAAAGGCGGCATATCTAAAACCGCACGGGCGCATAGGGAATGTGCCGTGCGAATGTCCCTGAATTTTTACCGTTATAAATAGGTTATTGCCTGTAGAGGCGGATTCCATATCCGCCCGCAAGATACCCGAACATGGATGGGGTGTAAAAATGGGAAACTATAAGATCTTCGTCGATGGCAGTTCCGGCACGACCGGGCTGCGCATTGCAGACCGCCTGGCCGAGCGGCCGGAATTTACGACCCTGCATATCTCCGAGGCCGACCGCAAGGACGTACACGCCCGCGCGGCTGTTATCAACGAGAGTAATCTCTCGTTCCTCTGCCTGCCGGACGATGCCGCCCGCGAGGTCGTTCCGCTGCTGCGGCCCGATGTGCGCGTGCTGGATACTTCCACCGCGCACCGCACCGCGCCGGGCTGGACCTACGGTCTGCCCGAGCTGCACGGCACCCGCGAAGCCCTGCACACCGCCACCCGCGTGGCCGTGCCCGGCTGCCACGCCACCGGCTTTATTGCCCCGGTGGCCCCGTTGGTGGAGCTGGGCCTTGTGCCCAAAACCGCGCTGCTGCACTGCACGAGCCTGACCGGCTATTCCGGCGGCGGCAAAAAGATGATCGCCCAGTATGAGGCAGAGCGTACCGACCACGCGTTGGATGCACCCCGCCCTTACGGGCTGGCGCTGCACCACAAGCACCTGCCCGAGATGGCCGCCATCACCGGCCTGGCCACCCCGCCCGCCTTTGTGCCGGTGGTGGCTGACTACTACGCCGGGATGGAAACAATGATCCCGCTGGATCTGCCCGCCCTGGGTCTGACCGCGCAGCAGGTAGCTGACGCGCTGGCCGAGTATTACGCGGACCAGAAGATGATCACCGTCCACCCGTTGAACGAGGGCACCGACGGCGGATTTCTGGCGGCCAACAAGCTGGCAGGGCTGGATCGGCTGGAAATTTTCTGCCTGGCCAACCCCGACGGCACCCAGATGGAGCTGATCAGCCTGTTTGACAATTTGGGCAAGGGTTCTTCCGGTGCGGCCGTACAGTGCATGAACCTGATGCTGGACCTGGACGAGACCGCCGGGCTAGCGCTGTAAAAACAACAAACATACGTAAAATAGAGGGATGAATCATGGAAAACTTCAAGTCGATCCCCGGCGGCATCTGTGCACCCGCCGGATTCTCCGCCGCCGGTGTGCATTGCGGCATCCGGCATAACCACTCCAAGCTGGATCTGGCGCTCATCAAGGCCGATGTCCGCTGCGCCGGTGCGGGCTGCTACACCACCAACAAGGTCTACGGCGCGCCTATCACGGTCGACCGTGAGCATTTGAAGGACGGCTACGCGCAGGCCATCGTCGTCAACAGCGGCAACGCCAACACCTGCGCCCCCAACGGCATCGAGCTTGCCAAGGAGACCTGCGAGATCGTCGCCAATGAGCTGGGCATCAGCGCCGACGACGTGCTGCCCGCCTCCACCGGCGTTATCGGCCAGGCCATGAGCATTGAGCCGTTCGCTAAGGGCATTCCCGCCGCGGCCGCCAAGCTGGCTGCGACCGATGCAGGCAGCCACGACGCTGCCACCGCCATCATGACGACCGACACCCATTCTAAAGAAGTCTCCATCGAGTTCCCCATCGGCGGCAAGACCTGCCGTATGGGTGCCATCGCCAAAGGTTCCGGCATGATCCACCCCAACATGGCGACAATGCTGCTCTTCATCACCACCGACGTGAAGGTCGAGCCCGCCGTGCTGCAAGCCGCGCTGTCCAGTGTTGTACCTGCCACTTTTAACCAGATCTCGGTCGACGGCGACACCTCCACCAACGATACTGTACTGCTGCTGGCTTCCGGCCTGTCCGGGGCCGAGGTCCAGCCCGGCACCGCCGACTACGACACCTTTGTTGCGGCACTGACCCAAGTGGCCGAGCAGCTCAGCCGTGAGCTGGCCGGCGACGGCGAGGGTGCTACCAAGCTGCTGGAGTGCATCGTAACCGGCGCACCCGACCTGCTGACCGCCCGCGCAGTCTCCAAGAGCGTCATCCACTCCTCCCTGTTCAAAGCCGCGATGTTCGGCGCGGACGCCAACTGGGGCCGTGTGCTCTGCGCCATCGGCTACACCCCCGGCGACTTTGATATCAGCAAAACCGCCGTGCGCCTGAAGAGCAAGGCCGGTGAGGTCTTTGTCTGCGAGAACGCCGCCTACCACCCCTACAGCGAGGACGAAGCCGCCAAGGTGCTGAAGGAGGACGAGATCCAGATCCTGGTCGACCTGGGCAGCGGCGACTTTACCGCCAAGGCCTGGGGCTGCGACCTGACCTACGACTACGTGAAGATCAACGGCGATTACCGCACCTGATACGTGCTTTGGGGACGAGGGGACTGTGCAATGAAAAACGAAGAAATGGCGCTGCTTTTCAGCGAAGCTACGCCCTATATTCAGAAATATCACGGCAAAACGCTGGTCATCAAATACGGCGGCAACGCCATGGTCAACGATGAGCTGAAGCTGGCCGTCATGAACGACCTTGTCACCTTAACGCTGTTGGGCGTGCGGGTGGTGCTGGTGCACGGCGGCGGCCCGGCTATCAACAAAATGCTGGCCCGCGTGGGCAAAGAGTCCAAGTTCGTGAACGGCCTGCGCTACACCGACGAGGAGACGATGGGCATTGTGCAGCAGGTGCTGGCAGGCCAGGTCAACAAGGATCTCGTCGCACTGCTGAAGGGCCGCGGCGTCGGCCTGTGCGGCATGGACGGCCACACCATCACGTGCAGCCGTAAATCGGATGTAGACCTAGGGTATGTCGGCGAGATCGAAAATGTTGATACGACGCTGATTGAACACCTGCTGGCGGACAGCTTCATCCCGGTCATTGCCACCGTGGGCATGGATGACAACGGCATCCCCTACAACATCAACGCCGACACTGCGGCAGCCGAGATCGCCATTGCACTGCATGCAGAAAAGCTCGTCAGCATGACCGATATCGTCGGCCTGCTGTATGATAAGAATGATGAATCCACCCTGATCCCCGAGGTCGAAGTCTCTGAGATCGAGGGCTACAAGGCAGCCGGGGTTATTGCCGGCGGCATGCTGCCCAAAATCGAGGGTATGGCCGACGCGATTTATCAGGGCGTGCACGAAGCCGTTATCATTGACGGCCGTGTGCCCCATTCCATCCTGTTGGAAATGTTCAGCGACCGCGGCGCCGGTACGATGTTCTACCGCCGCGGCAACCACTAAGGAGGGTACGCCATGCAAACCGAAAAAGTCATCAAACGCGATAACAAGTATGTGCTGCACACCTACGCCCGCAGCCAGGTTGTGCTGGCCGAGGGCCACGGCATGACCGCCGCCGACCCCGAGGGCAAGCGTTATCTCGACTTTACCTCCGGCATCGGCGTCAATTCGTTGGGGTACTGCCACCCTGCTTGGGTGCAGGCTGTCTGCGATCAGGCCGCAACCTTGCAGCATACCTCCAACCTGTACTACACCGCCCCCTGCGGCAAGCTGGCCAAAAAGCTGTGCCGCCGTACCGGCATGGACGCGGTATTCTTCGGCAACTCGGGTGCCGAGGCCAACGAGGGCGCGATCAAAGCCGCCCGCAAATATGCCACGGATACCTACGGCGCAGCCCGCAACAAGGTCATTACGCTGGTAAACTCGTTCCACGGCCGCACGCTGGCTACCCTGACCGCTACCGGCCAGGATGTATTCCACCAGTATTTCGGCCCGTTCCCCGGGAACTTTGCCTATGTGCCCGCGGGCGATTTCGCCGCCCTGCGGGATGCCGCTGACGACACCGCCTGCGCCGTGATGCTGGAACTGGTGCAGGGCGAGGGCGGTGTGGTCGCATTGGATGCCGACTATGTTGCAAAAGTGGCCGAGTTCTGCAAAAAGCGCGATTTGGTGTTGATCGTAGACGAAGTGCAGACCGGCGTAGGCCGCACCGGCAAGTTTTTGGCGTGTGAGCATTTTGACCTGCACCCGGACATCGTCACCCTCGCCAAAGGCCTGGGCGGCGGCTTGCCCATCGGCGCTGTGCTGATGACAGCCAAGATTGCCGAGCATATGGGTCCCGGCACCCACGGCTCCACCTTTGGCGGCAACCCGGTGGTCTGTGCCGGTGCGCTGGCCGTGCTGGACGCCATGGACGAGGACTTTATGGACAATGTGCTGACCCTGGCGGCCCGCCTGCGTGCCGGGCTGAAAACACTGCCCCATGTTACCGAGGTCAGCGGTCTGGGCCTAATGGTAGGCATCGCGCTTGCGGATGGCATCAAGGCCGCCGATGTGCGCGTTGCCTGTGAGAAGGAAGGACTGCTGGTGCTGACGGCAAAGACCCGCCTGCGCCTGCTGCCGCCGCTGATTTTGACCGAGACCGATGTTGACGCCGCGCTGGACACCCTGCGCACGGTTTTGGAGAAGTTCTGATGAAGCATCTGTTGAAATTGAGCACCCTGACACCAGAAGAAATCCTGCACATTCTGGATGTAGCCGACGAGTACAAGCGCCTGCATAAGCAGGGCACGGACCCCAAGGATCTGCAAGGAAAAGCCGTGGCACTGGTGTTTGCCAAAAACTCCACCCGCACCCGCGCAAGCCTGGAGGTCGGCATCTTTCAGATGGGCGGCCTGGGCACCTACCTGAGCGCCAACGACCTGCAAACCGCCCGCGGCGAACCCGTGCAGGATACGGCCCGCGCACTGGGGCGGTACTATGACGCCATCGTCTGCCGCACCTACAAGCAGACCACGCTGGACATGCTGGCCCAGTACAGCGGCGTGCCGGTGATTTCCGGCATGACCGACTACGCCCACCCGCTGCAAGTGCTGACCGACCTGATGACGGTACGCGAACGCAAAGGCAAGCTCTCCGGGCTGCGCGCCGGGTTCATCGGTGATGGGTACAATATGGCGAACAGCATGATCGTGGGCTGCCTGGCTGTGGGCATGACGGTCACGGTGGCCTGCCCGCCGCGCTACCGCCCCGCCGCCGATGTGCTGATGCTAGCGAAAACCTACGGGGATAAGTTCAAACTCGTCACAGACCCGGACGAAGCCGCCCGCGATGCCGACGTGCTGTTTACCGATGTGTGGGTCAGCATGGGCATGGAACGCGAAGTTGAGCAGCGCCGCCGGGATTTCCACGGCTTTACGCTGGACGCCGCCCGCATGGCGCTTGCCAAGCCGGACTGCATGATTCAGCATCCGCTGCCCGCCCACCGCGGCGAGGAGATTACCGCCGACATCCTGGAAGCTCACGCCGATGAGATCTTCGACGAAGCCGAGAACCGCATCTACGTGGAAAAGGCCGTGCTGGCGATCCTTTTGGCCGGGAAGTGATTTTATCCTGCTTTTTTAAAAGAAGGCAGGCAAAGAAGCTTTTAACAATATAAAACAAAAAAGGCTCCCCTCAAGGGGAGCCATCCTCTACGCCAAGCGGTGGCAGCGTTCCCCCTCTGGCACTTCGTGCCACCTCCCCCGTATCGGGGGAGTCTGTCC
>ENA-UOIY01001247-UOIY01001247.1-human-gut-metagenome-genome-assembly--contig:-P114-NODE-1247-length-28953-cov-5.629525_pt1 | contig 28953 bp, 18 predicted proteins | sample MGYA00242335_ERZ723882 | MGnify/ENA metagenome assembly ERZ723882
AGTGATAGCAGCATCGGTGCTGCAAATGGGCATAACAGCAACGCCACAAGCGCCGAAGCTGCCGCCTGTGCATAGCTGCCATCCAGCAGCGCGAGGAAAGCCGCAAAGCCGCCCAGCCCGGCAAGAATCATACCAATGCTGCCGCAGATTCCATACAGAAGATTAAGTACAAATCCTGCCGCATACAGCAGCGCAATCATTGGCAACGCAAGTAGGCGTACAATCCACAGTACAACGATGTTGCTTCTTAAACGAGAAAACATAGATACCCCAACCATTCTTTCAGCAGTAGATTAGCTCATTCAGCACAATCTCGGCAGCCACATTCTGCACATTGTTCATCTGCTGCACCCAAAGCAACTGATTTTCGGCTTTCAGCGCTTCCGTTATGCCTTGCTGCTCGGCAAGTTGCTTTACAAGTTGGGAAAACATAGAATCCGCTTGCTCGTTGATTTCCCCAAGATGTTCGTTCAGCTTATCGGTAGCCAGCAGTTCTGTGTACAGCGCTCTCCGGCATTTTCGGAGATATTGCAGCCGTAACCGTTCCCATTTCAGGTCTGTGCGTTGACTGGTGATGTACTTTTCCATAGCGTCTGCTCCTTTACTCTTTTCTTGTGATAGGCTTCCAAGGTTACTTTATTGTGGTTCTTTTTCCGGCAAGCATCGGAACAAAACTTTGACCGACTGCTCTCAGGCCAATAGGGGTTACCGCATATCGCGCAAATGCGCTGGCGGTAATAATGTTGCCCGCGCTCGGCTTCGCGTTCAGCTTGCTTCTGATCCTGCCGTGCTTGGTGGTAGCAGCCCTCTGAACAAAAGGTTTGGTGACTGCTGGCGGGTATAAATATCTTGCCGCATTGGGGGCAAACCTGCTTTTTTACAAGCTCACCGCCGTTTGCTGCAAGCCTTTCAGCCTTGCGTTTTGCCCGATAGGCTTTCTCCCTTGCGCGCTGCTTTTGCAACCGTTCCGCCGCTGTCTGTGCTTCCTGTGCCTGTATCTCGGCAACTTCCTCCGGCGTGTAGTCGATGTTGACCTGCCCAACATAGTTGAAGTAAATATCAACCTTTTGGGTTCTTGCCCGGCTAACGCCCTCCGCTTCATAAACCACGATTTTGTCTATGAGTTCATAGAACATTAAGTCGGAGATCTCCGTAGGATTTTTGCACTTACGGATCAGCGCTATAAACTGCCTAATATCCCCGGATTTTTCTCTTTCCTCCGCAAGAACGCTTTTGATTGCGTCCATTTTGGTTTCGAGTTCTGTCTGCTCGACATCGTACTGCTTCATAAGCTGCCTGTACTGTCTTTCAGAAAGCAAGCCAGACATCAGATTTTCATACAGCCCGCGGACAAGGTTAGACAACTCGTCATACCGTTTCTGGCAGCGTTGCAATTCAGATTGCTGATTTTTCGGTTCTGTTTTCAGCCTTTCAATCCACAGCGATTGCAATTCGGCTGCAAAGGCGTTCTCGTCCTGCAAAACAAACCAGGAAAAGCGCTTTACGGAAGATAATACCAACGCTTCAACATTGTCAGCGCTGATAGAATGTGCCGTGCAGCTATTTACTCTGCTTGCATATCCGCCGCAGCGATAGGAATACTGCACAGAACCGTCCCTTTTACTGTAATGCGTCTGAAGCGTCAGCCGTCTGCCGCAGTCGGCGCAGTATAGATAACCACTCAATCGGTTGGTGTGACTGCCCCAAGCCGAAGCCCGCTGCACACGCTTTCTGCGCCTATGTACGCTATCCCATAGCTCCTGCGATATGATAGGCTCATGTGTGTTTTGGAACAAATACTGTTCGTCTTGGGCTGTACTTTTCCGCTTATGCAGTTTGAAATTCGTGCCTACCGTTTTACGCAGAACCGTGTGTCCGAGATATTCTTGTCTTTCCAATATGCCCCTAACCGTAGACATTCCCCACAGGTTGGGATTGGAATACTTCTGCCCATTGTACTGCTCCGGGTGGTATTCCTTTGCGTAGGCAGATGGAATCAGAATCTTTTCTTCCGTCAGCTTTTCCGCGATTGCTCGCGTACTTTTGCCCTCGTTGGCAAGTAAAAAAATACGCTTTACAACCTCGGCAGCAACAGGATCAACGACAAGCGCTTGCTTATCAGACGGAACACGGTTATACCCATAGGGAATGGAACCGCTGCAACGCTTGCCGTCTTTCATACGAGCATCGAAAACAGAACGAATTTTATTGCTTGTATCCTTGGCATACCATTCATTCATAATGTTCAAGAACGGAGCAAAGTCGTTGTCTGAAGCCTTGTCGCTGTCGATGCTGTTGTTGATTGCGAGAAAGTGGACTTTTTTCTGCGGGAATAGGATTTCCGTATAAAAGCCGACCTGCAAATAGTTTCGTCCTAAGCGGCTCATGTCCTTGACGATAAGGGTCTCCACATTGCCAGCTTCGATTTCACTTATCATTGCTTGGAAGCCGGGTCGATTGAAGTTCACCCCGGAATAGCCATCATCGGTGAAGTGGCGAATGTTTGTATATCCGTTTTTCTGAGCGTAATCTTCCAAGTATTTCTTCTGATTGGTGATGGAATTTGACTCTCCCGACAGGTCATCATCGCGCGATAATCGTTCATACAGCGCTGTTATTTTTGAATACCTTGCTCTTATCTCCACCACCTTTCTACCGTTGGGCTTTTACTTTTGGTCGTTTAGATTTATCGTCCTATTAGAGTGTACCCCTCCGGCGCAAGTTCGATGGCTGTGACGGTTTCGCCAAAGGTGGCCGCCCAACTGTCAAAGTTTGCAAGGTCGTTGCGTTCCAAGGTGTACTGCTGCAAATAGCGCTGCATGGTATACAGCTCGGTCATACTGTTGGAAATGGGGGTGCCTGTGGCAAACGTTACGCCGCGTGCCCCGGTGATTTCATCAAGGTACTGGCACTTCATAAACAGGTCACTGGCCTTTTGGCTTTCGGTGGTGCTGATACCCGCGATGTTGTGCATCTTTGTAACGGTCATGAGGTTCTTGAAATTGTGTGCTTCATCGACCATGAGGGAGTCTGCGCCCAGTTCCTCAAAAGTCACCACATCATCCCGCTTCGGGGCGTCCAGCAAATTTGACAGCTTGGTTTTCAACTGCTTTTTCTTACTTTCCAACTGCTTGACGGTCAGACGGCTGTCGCTGTTGTCCATGCTCTCCAACTGCATTTCCAGTTCGTCAATTTGCTTGCGGATAAACTCGGCTTTTCTGGCATCGGAAAGTGGAATCTTTTCAAACTGGCTGTGACCGATTACCACAATGTCATAGTTGCCGGTGGCGATTTTGGCACAAAACCGTTTACGGTTTGACTTTTCAAAATCGCGCTGCGTTGTCACCAAGATGTTTGCGTTGGGGTATAGCTTTAGCGCTTCACTGGCAAATTGGCCTGTCAGATGATTTGGCACGGCGACAAGTGTTTTGCTGCATAATCCCAATCGCTTTTTCTCCATCGCGGCGGCGACCATCTCATAGGTTTTTCCTGCGCCGACAACGTGCGCCAGCAGTGTGTTGTGCCCGTACAAAATATGTGCAATGGCATTGCGCTGGTGGGGCCGCAGTGCGATTTCCGGGTTCATACCGAAAAACTGGATGTGGCTGCCGTCGTACTCACGGGGGCGGATGCAGTTGAACTTTTCATTGTACAGCGCCACCAAGCTTTCCCGGCGCTCACGGTCCTTGAAAATCCAGTCTTTAAAAGCATCTTCTATCATCCGTTGCTTGGCCTGTGCTTCTTCGGTGGCAGGACCATTGAGTTTATGTTGCTCCTTGCCGTTTTCGTCATAGATTGTATCGTAAATTTTTGTGGCTCGCAGGTTAAGTGCGTTCTCCAACAAATGATAGCCGTTGATACGTTTTGTGCCGTAGGTGTTCGTGACTCGGATATTATCGTTGCCCTGGCTCTTGTTGGAAATATACCAGTTATTCAGGTATTCATTGTAACGGACAGCTATTTTCTGTTCGCGGTAGGTTGACTGAAAAAGTTCATCGGCAAACCGCTTGATGATTTCCGGCCCGATCCATGTGACACCCAACCGAACCGTTATTTCGCCCGCCGTCAAGTCCTTGGGCTGCACCTGTTCCAACGCTTCTACATTGATGCGGAACGCTGGGTCTTGGTCGGCTGCAACATGAGCAATACGCAGCTTTTCGCGCACATTGCCGGATAAATACTCGTCCGCCATAAGGTAAACAGGGCTGCCGTCCTCCTGTTTGCGGAAAGGCTCTACAAAAATAACGCCCGCCAGTTCCTTAGCAAGCGTTGCTTCATCTTTCCCGGTAAGGTGCATCATGTAAGGCATATCGACCTTGGCACGTTCCCCGATGCTCAGTGCCAGTGCATCCGATGCCGTGTCGGCGTGGTCGGGTATCTGTGCAGAGCGGATAGTCCTTTTGGTGAACATATCCGACTTGCTGATAAAGTTTCCTTTTTCATCGACATTTTCCAGTGAACACAGCAAATAGTAGCTGCTGTCATCCCGGAAAGACAACTCCGCGCTGCGGCTGTTGATAAGGCCGTGCTTGGCGCGGAAGGCATCATACTGGCGGTTAAGCTGGGCTTGCAGACGGTGGATTTCCTCGTCCGACAAATCCTGCAACTGCGCATCGATCAGAGCGCGGGTGGTATCGCGCAGTTCCACCAGTTTGCGGATACGCTCGGCAGATGCTGCGTTGGGATTACATTCCCGCATGACTGCGCCTTCGCGGTAATAGATTTTATCGTCCTTTACCGTGTAGCTGAAATTACGCACAAAGGGATCGGCATCAATGTACTTGGTGTCCTCGCCGCTTTCTTCCTGCACAGAGATTTCGGCTTTTGTCAGCGTGGCGGTCAAGTGCTGCATAGCAGTGTCGATTTGCGTTTCCAGCAACGGCTTTCCGAAACGGTCCACCGCATCGGGGTCTATTGGCTGGCAGGTGGAAGTCGGGCCATACGGACCGGCGACTATCTCCATTCTGCCGCAAATCATTTCAGGGTGCTCCACAAAGTAGCGGTTCATGGTGATGCCGTTGTCATCTTCTGCAAGGTGCAGCCAAGGCTCGTCCTGCTGGCGCAGCGTATCGCGCTTTTGCAGAAAAATTACATCCGTCATGATCTTTGTGCCGCTGCCCTTGAACGCATTGTTGGGCAAGCGCACCGCACCGATAAGGTCGCAGCGCTCGGCAATGTACTTGCGGGCGCGGTCATCCTTTTTGTCCAATGTGCCGCTGGAGGTGATGAACGCCATGATGCCGCCGGTGCGCAGCTTGTCGATGCTCTTGGCAAAGAAATAGTCGTGAATGGGAAAATGCAGCCGGTTATACTGCGGGTCATTGACTTGGAAATTGCCGAAAGGGACATTGCCAATAACGCAGTCAAAATAGTTGTCGGGGAGAAGCGCATTTTCATAGCCGGTTACTTGGATATTTGCCTTTTGATAAAGTTGTTTGGAGATGCGGCCTGTGATGCTGTCCAATTCTACGCCGTAGAATTTGGCATCACTGCTGCCAAAATGTCCGTGTGCGAGAAATGCGCCTGTGCCCATGCTGGGTTCTAGGATTTTGCCGCCCTTTACGCCGAAGCGCTCCAGTGCGCGGTAGATGGGGTGGATAACGGTGGCGGGGGTATAAAACGCCGTCAGGGTGCTGCTGCGGGCAGCTTCATACTCGGATTCTGACAATGCTGCTTTCAGTTGGCTGTACTCGTTCGACCATGCACTTTTGTTCGGGTCGAACGCATCCGAAAGCCCGCCCCAGCCCGTGTACTGCGCTAAAATTTTCTGCTCATCCTCAAAAGCAGGGCTGCCGCCGTTCGCTACGCGCTGCTCAATTTCTTTCAGCTTTTGGATGGCGGCAATGTTGGCTGCAAACTTTTCGCGCGGTGCTGTCGGCAGGTTATCCAGATAAGGGGCTTCATAGGTAATGGGTTCGCGGTGGTAAGGTTCATCTTCTGCCGAAAGCATTTCTGCGTCCGCCATAACCTGCTCCACAAAGGGGCCGGGTTCTTCGATGACTTCGCCCACGATGGGTTCAGCAGTTTCTTCCTGCTGCGCTTGGCGGCTTGGAACTTCCGGGGCGGATAGTGCTGCATTTTTGTGGTTGGCAGCAAGCAGCCGCGCAAACTCCTCGTGGCTGACGGCACGGCCTACCAGTGGGAAACTTTCATCCCGCAGATGAATGTTTTCTCTGCCGATTTCCTCCACGGTAAAGGGTCTGTCATCTTCCAGATAAACCGTGCTGCCGATAGTTACAGGTGATTTTTCGACTTTTCTTGTAGTCGGATGATGCTTTTCAAACTCTGCTTCGGCGGTATTGATAAAATCCGAGAAAGCGCTGTTTTCAATGCCCTGCGCGGCAAGCTCGTGGTTATCTTGGAAGTAGTCGATATGGACAATGTTACCGTCAACTTCATAGCGGATTTCGTTCCGCAGAAGATTGGCATACACTTGGATCTCGTGCTCATCGTCCTCGGTGGTAGAGTAAGCAAACTCCACGCGGGTCAAGTCGGAGAAATTCGGCTCGTTTAGCCCCTCATTCTCGCAGAAATCCGCGATGGCGTGTTTTGCATGGTCGAGGGCGGCATCGTTCGCTGCACGGGCGGCTTGCTGTTCTGCTGCCCATGCCTGATAGGGGGCTTTTTCGGCATCGGTCAGATACTGGTCGTTGTAAACCAAAAGCCGCAGGCGTTGGGCAACCTCTTTCCACTTCAAAACGCGGCGATACTCGCCGACCTCAGTACGTCGGGTCATTACAAGAGTTTTGCCCATGAGGTCGAGACAGCCGTCCCCACCAACACGTAAGAACCATGAGCCGCCGCCGATGCCGTATTCTTTTTTCAGCCAGCGGGCTTGATCTTCCTCGATAGGAAGTACCTGTGCAGAGAGATATTGCTGAATGCGAAATTTGCTATCTTCAAACCCGCCGCCTCTGCACAGTGCATCGGTAATGTCCTGCTCCGTAATGTACTTGCCGGATGCGTCAATGATGGGCTTGTTCCACTTTTTGGCTTCTGCCGCAAGGTCGATGTTTTCAACCTGTTTCTCATGGCTCGGCAGCCCTGCCTTTTCAGAATCTTCGGGGGTAAGGGTAAGCTGCTCCATCTGCTGCTGCACGGGTGTAGCCTTGATGGGAACCATCAGACGCCCTTGCTCGATAAGGTCAGCAATCTTTGCGGCAACAGCATCCCATGTCAGATTGACCTGTGCTGTTTTGGTAAGATAGTTACCCTCCCAAAGTTCAAGGTACATATCATGCCGGATAAAACCCACGGTATGGTCATCCACAAACAAATATGTATAAATTTGCTTGTAACAGTGCTTGCAAAAGGCGCTGCGCTCGGCAAGGTCGGGATGCTCATTGAAATATTCCAGAATAGCCGCATTGTCGGCACGGCTGGAGGATTCTTTCGCCAGTAAGCCTAGAATCAGTTCATCGCTCAGCGGCGGCAAATCAGAAATGGGTACAGAAAAAGCGGAGGGCGTTGTATCGCTCTCCGCTTGGGGTTCTTGTGTTACAGGCTGTAAATCTGCTGCATTGCCAGTTCCTCGGCTTGGCTCTGCAAGGCGTTCATCCACTGCGTCCAGCCCATCGGGTCGGTCTGCCGGTTCGGGGCGGTGCTCTGCTGCATCAGCGTCTGCATGGTCTGTTCGATTTGCCGGTGTACTGCGTTGTCCATCTCCACCAGATGCGGGTACAACGTTCCCTCCAGCATCATCTCGTCGAACACCATCGGGGCGTTCTCCAGCAGGAATTTCCGCCGCAGGCTGCCGTACTTCCCGATTTCCGGCATCGGCGGCTCGTTCAGCGTCAGCGCCGGGATTTGGTAGCCGTTCACCATCATGTACTCCATTGTTGACCTCCTTGGTGTTATTGGTTTCTTCCTGTTTGTCACCATAATAGCGGACTTTTTCGGCGCGTGCAACACTGTCGATTTCTCTCGTGATGCTGCCGATCTGCTGCATGAGAGGCCGTGCCGCCTGTTGGCAAGCGCTGCCCAAACACAGAGTGATGTGGTTTGTATCAAACTGGTTCACGGACTCAAGGGCAGACAGGTCCAGCCGCGCAGTATCCACGCCGCACCGCAGCGCGGCCATATACAGACAGCTTTGGGTGATAAGCTGTAAAAATAGCTGCCGCTGTTCGTCCGGCTTGGCCCACTGTAAGCTGCTGCCGTCTATGGCTTTTCCCAGTGCGGTTGTGAACATGGCGCTGCGCTGGGCAACGCAGGATGTAGAGAGCATGAGTAGGGCGCTCTGGATGCTGTCGGCGTGATTATCCGCTACGATTTTATCCCAAACAGGCCGCCAGTTCTGGTCTGTAATGACCCACGGCAGCGCGTCGGGGACCTCCGCACGGGGGATGGTATCGGAAATGTCAAACAGATACCGCAGCCGGGAAGAATTTGCCCGCGTGTCAAATACCGCGATACCGTGTGCGCCGCGCTTGACCCAGCGACCCGCATTATTATTCCAGTAAGCTATGTCGGCCACGGCTGTGGCGGTGGGGCTTTGCTCGTGAATCAAAAGCTGGTTTGGGAAACTATAATTATAAGCAATGGCCGCTGTCCGCAAAAATGCTTTCCAGCGGTCACTGCTCTCCGTTACGGCTTGCAGTTGCTTTTTGGCAAGCGCACGGATATTTTCGTATTTAGCCATAGGCTGCTCCTTATCGCTCGTGCTGTTCTGCTTTTGACAGTGTGGCATTTTCAAGTTCCGGCAACAAGTTATCTACCTGCTTATACCCAATCGGCTGAACATAAAAAGCGTGTGTCTCGTTATCTTTGTGTGTCACAATAATATCGCTGACAGAGACGGAACGCATACTTTTGGCGTTTGGACGGTCATCCCGATTATGCCGTGAATAAATGCTGTCCAGCGTTTCCCAACGCTCCATCTGCCCCTTGTACACGAGTTCGTAGTCCTTTGCTCCGGCAGCGAGCCTCGCAGGAGAATACTCCATAAAAACAAGGTCTCGCCTGTTAGTTTGATAGATTTCATAAGGGATTTGCACTCGCTTTTCGCTGCGAAATCCCCACGGAAAATAGGTGTCTGAATCAAATTGGAGTGGCTCATCCAGTTCATCTGAGAATACAACCGGTGTCACTGGCCGCCCACAATCCAAGGAATCCAGAATTTCATCCTTGAATTTTTCCACGCTTGTGTAAGGAACGATTTCACCGATCATCCCGCCTGCACCGAGATATTCGATGTAGCCGACTACTTTATCTGTCTTTTCTTCCATTATCTTTCCAACCTTTCCCAAAAAGATAGTTTGTTCCCGTAGCGTTCATCCTGCGGGCGTACCTTTGCGGCGGGCAGTTCACCGCTTGCCATATCTTCGACTTGCGGTAGAAAAAGTAGACGGCTGTATCGGTCTGCCTGATCCTTGGATAGCCCTATGACCTTATCGCCATTTAGTCCGCAAACGAGAAAGCGTCCGCGCACAGTCACGCCCTCGTCATTGACCTGTCTGTTATATTTCAGTCGGCTTTGGGCTTTGCTGCATATTAGCCCGATTCGCGGTGTGCCAAACGGTTTTAGGATTTGGCTCTCGCCTTCAATAACTTCGGAAGCAGCCGCTATCGCGCTGGGAAAACCCGCTTGATAAGGGCAGTAGCCGGGTTCAACAACTAATAATCTCGTCATCGGTGTCCCCCCTCATCTGCTGCCATGCTGGTGGGCGCGGGCATAGTTTTCCAGCAGTTTTACGATAACCTGCTGCATCTGCTCGCTCGTAAATCCTTTGGGGAAATAGCGCTCAACTTTAGCAACTGGAATCATAAGCTGCGGGTCACGCGGCTTTACACTGGGCGGCTTGGCGGCCATAATATGCTGGATTTTTTCGGGTGTCAGTACGCTTTCCTTGCTGGCCTCCTTGAGTTTTTGTGCTTGTGACAGTGAGGGAGTACAGCCCTCGGATTCCATGTAAGAGAGGAAGTCCTCTTGTTCTTCGGGGGTAAGGTAGCTAAGTTCTACGGCGGGGGTGGTTTTTAGTTTGCCATCATCCACCATTTTCATAAGTTCGGGGGTGAGTTTGTTCAGACGGATAAAGCGCTGGACTTGTTTTATACTTGTACCTGCGTCATCTGCAACTTGCTCAACCGAAATTGGTCGACTTAACTTCTGGCCAACTTGGCCAGAAGTTAAGTCGGTTCGTTGACCTTGGCGCTTGATAGGTTCCAACTTCATTTCATAGGCTTTCGCCTTTTCGCTCGGCAAAATATTCTCTCGATGGCAGTTGCTATCCACCATCAGAATAATAGCAGTATCATCGTCCATATCCCGCACTATGCAGGGCATAGTCTCCACGCCAGCCCGCTGGCTGGCATGGCAGCGGCGGTGGCCCGCTACAATTTCATACCCACCATCTTTCCGGGGGCGGACAATGGCCGGGGTCATGACACCGTATTCCTTGACACTGTCCACCATTTTGTTCATTTCGTCATCGTCACGAACTTGAAAAGGGTGATTCCGAAAGGGATGCAGTTCAGTCAGCGGCAAAATTTGAATTTTCTCCAGCTTTGCATCCTGCCGCTCCTGCTCACTCGAAAACAGATTATCGAGCGAGGGCAGATTGATGTTGCTGCCGTACTCTCTCATTCTCCGTCACCTCCTTGGCAAGCGCTTTGTATGCCAAACTGGCCGGGCCGTTGGCATCGTAGGTCAGCACGCTATGTGTACTGGCAGCACTTTCTGCCGTGCGCGTACTGACAGGGATTTCTGCACGGTAGATTTTCAGCGCATGACCGTAGGCGCTGCGCAGGGCGGCGCATACAACTTTGGATAGGTTGGTGCGCTTGTCCACCATCGTCAGTACAATGCCGTCAATATCCAGCCGGGGATTGATACGGCGCTTTACTTGGTTGACGGATTTGAACAGGGACACCAGACCTTTGAGGGCGAAATGCTGTGCCTGCACAGGAATCAGCACTCGATCCGCCGCAACAAGCGATGCCACGGTGATGATGCCCAGCGAGGGCATACAGTCGATCAAGCAGTAGTCATATTTATCCTTAAACGGCTCCAATGCCTGTTCCATGATTTTTTCGTGCGCCATAACATTTACAAGGCTCACTTCCATATCAGACAGACCAATGTCGGAGGGAATGAAATCTACCTTTTCTTCATGGTGAATTACCACTTCTGGCGGCTTTTCGTCCTTGATAACAGATTCCATTAGGTCGCTGATTGTTGCGCCGTTTTCGGTGCCCGCATAGCCGAGATAGCTGCTCAAATCACCCTGCGGGTCGGCGTCCACCAACAGCACCTTGTAGCCCATCGCCGCAAGTGCTGTGCCAAGATTTACGGTGGTGGTCGTTTTACCCACGCCGCCTTTTTGGTTGGCAATCGCTATTGTTTTCATACGCGCTCTCCTCGCTGTTTTTCAATCTTTGACTTGTACCAGATAAGGCTTTCGTTGTAGTCCTTACCTACGGCAGGCAGCCGCTTTTCCACATTGAATCCGCGCTCGGCAAGGCGCCGGGCAACCGTATCGGCAAAGCGCAGCCCCGGCTCATCCCGGTCAAAGCAGAGCACCACATTTTTCACCTGCGGATGCTGCTGCAAAAAGTAGTCGATAGGCAGATAGTTCAGCCCGCCCAGCGCCAGATAATGCACATTGCGCCACTTTCCAATGTCCGTATACTGACGCAATGTCGCGCCGGACATAGCATCAATCGGGGCCTCGTACAGCTCCACGGTATCGCAGTCCGGGGTTTCCGCTTGCATCAGATCTCCGTACTTCTTTTGGCTGCCGGTGACATCCCCGCGGTAGCTCCCTTGGCAGCCACGCTGAAAAGCAGAACGCGGAACGCCGCCTTCATCCTTGCCCACAAAAACGCAGTTGCGGTAGTTGCCGCGCGTGGTCTGATACAGAATCCCTTCGTTCAGGCAATATCGCAGCACCTTGGGGCTGATACCGCGGTGCATCAGGTAGGCGGTCGCTGCCTGTGCATTTTTGTCGGGACGCGGCAGTGTAAAGTCGTGCGTTCGGCTGCTTTCCACGGTGGCAGCTCTGACCTGCTGAAAAGGAATAAGCTCCATCTCGTTCAAAAGCATTACTGCCGAGCGAAAGCTCATTCCTTCGACCGTCAGCAGATAATCCAGCGCGCCTCTGCCGCCCTTGCTCTGGGAGCACCAGTGGAACAGATTCTTGCTCGGCGTGATCCTCAAGCTGCTGTGCGATTTTGTGCAGTACTCATCCCTTGATTTGCGCACAAGCTCTCCGGGACGGTAGGTGTTTAAGAAATCCACGAGCTGGACCTCGCGGGCGGCTTTGATGTTCTCTGCGGGTAATCTCATTGCTGACTTCCTCCGTTGGTGTAAATAAAAAGCGCCCTTACCGATGGTAAAGGCGTAGAGTAACGATATTCTTGTTTCAGCAGGCTTTTGTCACTTCAGCTGGCTGAAAGGGGGTGTGGGGGAAAACACAGACAGCACCCCATTTCCCGAAAAAAGATATACTTCCCCCTTGGTGTACAGAAAAGGATTGACGCTGCGGCAAAAACGCAGATTGCAAAGCCCCGCCGGATAGAGTATAATCGTTCTATAAGGTAAGGCAGGTGAGCAGAATGCGATTTTTCCTGATGCAGCGCAATCATCCAGTGGCTGTTATTGAAATAGCTGAAAAGACCGGCGACATTATTGATGTGGCAGAGGTTCTTTCGGCGCAGAGGATTCCCCTTGGCGCAAAGCATAGCGATGGCAGCTTTGATGTTCTGTCCCTGCGCAAATGGTGGGCAGGGCGCGGTATCCCGGCAAGCCGTTCCGGGCTGGAGCGCGCCTTGGAAACGCTGCATATCCCTTACGCCGAACTTCTGCTTGTCAAATGCAGCGGGCTGAGCCTTTCAGACCAGTATTGGGTCACGCCCTGCGATGCCCCACAGAACTGGCGCGATGTAAATTTCTACGAGAACGACTTTTCTGACGATGTGGGACGCGCTTTATTTGGCGAGGGGGCTCTCTCGGCACAGCCGGATTTGTGTTCCCCCTGCAATACCTCAGACGGCTTTTTACAAAAGCGCTGGCGCATTGCGGACGGAAAACGAATCCTCTTAAAAGCAGGATCGGGCATTTACAAGCAGGAGCCTTACAACGAAATCGTTGCCACGGCTCTGTATGATGCGCTTGGTATGCCACACGTTCCCTACTGGCTCGTAGAGCAGGGCGGGCAGGTCATGTCCGCCTGCGCGTGTTTTACCAATGACCACACCGAGCTTGTCACCGCTGCCCAATTTGTGCGGCTGCTGCCGCAAGCGCAGGGTATTTCCAACTGGGAACACTTCAACGCTTGCTGCCGGACCGTCGGAATTTCTGATGCAAAGAAAGCGGTCTGCAATATGCTGGCCGCTGATTTCATCTTAGCCAACACAGATCGCCACTTGGGAAACTTCGGTTTCCTGCGTGATTCCGAAACGCTGGAATGGAAAGGAGCAGCGCCCATCTATGACAGCGGCACAAGCCTTTGGCAGATGACCCTCACCCGCGCGATCAATGCAGAAGCCATGGTCCCCGCAAAACCGTTTGAAACCTCGCAGCAATCCCAGCTAAAGCTGATTGCGCCTTATGTGGATCTGCCGCTGGAGCGCCTTGATGGATTTTCCAATAAAGTAGAAGAAATCTTCCGAACGGCCGCCCAGTTTGATGATGGACGAGCCGCGAAAATTGCCGCCGCTGTTAGTGGCCGCATTCAAATGCTTCGATTTAATAGGGCATAATCTGAAATAGCTCCAAAGCATACGGTTTGTGAAATGACTACAAATTGTAGGCAGTTAAAAATTACAGAAGCTATATGTCGCTGCCTAATGCCGATGACAGTCATGCGCCAACTGGTGACAAATTGTCAGCAGTTGAAATAGGGCTATAAAAACAGCGTCCTCCGTTTTAGATTCGGGGGACGCTGCTTTTCTCTATGGCACTCATTTGGCGGTGGGCTTTTTTGTCGATTTGCCTTGTCGGCTGAATTCCTTCGCAAGGTCAACCAGCTTTTTAGAAGGTCGATAGCTGTCTAGAATATGAGGACTAAGCAGAAAATTCAGCAGACAAGATTTGGGAATCATATACCCACCACTGATTTCAAAGTATCGGATGTAACCGTTATGGCACCAATTCGTCAAGGTGTTATGGTGATAGCCGGTAAACCGGCTTGCTTCGGCAACACTCAGCACATCGCTGTAGGGCTGCGTTTTCAGGGTAAGAAAGTCCTGAAACTTCTTTCTGCTTTTGGCGGTATCCAGATTTGCCCATTCCCGTAAGGTCAGCATTTTGGGCTTGCCGCCTTTGTTCCAGCTCGCTGAGTAATACCCGGTCGGTGCCGAGAATTTTTCCGGTTGGGATTGACGCTTTTTAAGATACGTGATAACATCTTTTGTATTGATGATGTACTGGCGGGTTTTCTTGCCGGTATCTATGCAGGGAACAAGCCCGCTTGTCAGCAGGTAACGCGCCGTCTTTTTGCTGATATGGCAGATGACGCGCATCTGCTCCAGCCCGATTTTTTCAGGGTAGTTTGCCTTGATTTTTGCAAAGTCGTAACTGTAATCCACTAGAATCACCGTCCATTATTCGAACTCATCAACAGCAGGCAGGGACGGTTTGATTTTTGAGGCAAGGGGGAATTTGCATAAAATTTAGTCAACACACTTTTGTAAATGCCCATAACAATAAGGAAAATTGAGCTTTTTTGTTCTCTCCTGTTTTTCTCTCCAACATCTCTCCAACGTGCCAAAAATGCCTGTTTTTCTCTCATTTTTCCCAAAAATTCGGCATTTCGAAATGGGTTCGAATTGCGACGTTCTGACGTTAAAAAGGACTTCTTTTTCAACATTTTTCGTCGTAGGTCGGTCGAATCATCTTCCGACAACTTCCGCTTTTTTCCGATAAATACCGTCAGTTGCGATATATACCAAAAAACTCGAAATCAATTTGGCAGCAATGCCACGTGGGTTCGAATCCCACCGTCTGCGCCAAGAGCAGCACCCTGTGGGGTGCTGCTTTTTATTTTTGCGGCAAACTATGCAAGGGCTGCAAGGTGGGATTCGAACAGCCCGTGCCCGGCGCTTTGCGTCCCGCCGGGCAAAAATGCCCCGGTGGGGCATTTTTAGGGCGCGGGAGAATCCCACCGTCTGCGCCAAGTATCACTACTCAATTCTACATTGGGTAGTGATTTTCGGGTTCGGTACAAATCATACCATTAATTTCAGTAGATAGCTATTCATGAAACTGCACAAGAACCAGCTGTTTGGGTTGGGCACAAATTAGCACTGACCGCTGAACTTTCTATGCATTCTGTTTACTGTTTGACAAAATATATCTTATACGATATAATTTTATCAGACAGTTTTATTGATTTAGTATGATGAGGTCTTTCCGATGAACTATAATAGCATCAAAAATAGAAGTTGCAAATCAACTATTACATTGCCAATACATTTGGAGGAAAATAGTCATGGTTGAAACAGACCAGATTCGAATTGATGAAATTCAGAGGAAACTACGCCATAGATATATGCTTTTAGTAGGTCTTAATATCATTGCATATCTTACCGTCATCGCGTTTTGCATAGTAGGATGTAATAAAATTGGAGGCTATTCAGGAAACAGCTACGCATTTGATGAATACTGGTTGTATGGTGGACTTGCCGGTTTACCGGGAATTTTTGCTCTTCTTGCTTTTGCTGTTTGCATCCCATCAACAGATACAAAGAAGATGTCAAAAAAAACGCAGAAAAATATAAAAGCTGCGCAAGTTGCCAATGCAGCCTTACAAGCTTCCGTTGGTAACGTAACAGGTGCTGCAAACAGTATATCAGGAGCAATGGGCGGCACAGATGGATTTTTCCTTGGTCCTCGCGCTAGATTTATCGCTCCACTTTTTATTTTTGGTGCGTTGTTCTTAATGTTAGGATACCCTCCAGAACGTATCCACCATGATATTCCAGAGCAGGAAGAATGGCTCCTCTTTATGCTCTTGGTTCTTGCTGAAATTTTTGCAATAGCTGCCGCAATGGCATGTAGGGTTTACAATCGTTTCAAATATTATCATACAACCGACAAAAAAGAAGCAGATGCAGAAGACAAACGAATTGCTGCACTACAAAACGAACGATATAGAATAGAATGCGAAAAAGCGAGAGAATTGAAAAAACATAAACAAACATACAAAAAAAATATGGAAAAATAAAATGGCTTCTTGCATGGGCAAGACACTTCATATTTCGTTTGAATAACACAACACCCCGGTATCCGTCCTTACTCAGACAGATACCGGGGTGTGCCGTTTTACCTCACCATTCTTTTACGCTCGGCGCTTTCGGCAGTGTCAGCGTGTTTGCCATCGTCCGGGCACTTAAGTTTTTGGACTGCGAATCCAGATGTGCGTAAATGTTGGCTGTGGTGGAAATATCGCTGTGACCCAGCCACTCTTGAATCTGCTTCATCGGTACACCCTCTTTCAGCAATCCTTGGGTTCCAGATTGGTGAATGGTAATACACTGTTGCCCATGAAGGATATAGATATAACCGTTGATACAGTTGATACCGTTGATACCGTTGATACCGTTGGTAAGCGTTGGCCGGGCAGCGGCACAAATAATGACCCTTACAACGGTCGCTTCAACGGCAACGGTCACACGGTTACCTTAATGGACGCTGATACAGAAAATCTCAAGCGTGACCACGAGTATGTAAACGGCCAATGCATCTACTGCGGCAAACAGGCGCAGCCAGCCTACACCGTAACCATCCCCGCCACGGTGGAACTGGGCAATGCTGCAAGCACCAATGCAGACATTACTGCCCAAGACGTCACCCTGCTCGCCAACCAAACGCTGATGGTGACCATCATCAACGGTACCAACGGTACCAACGGTATCAACGATACCAACGGTACCAACGGTACCAACGGTTGCAACTGAATCAACGGTATCAACGGTATCAACGGTTCCAACGGTGTCTTTACCGTCAGCGTTGTTGATGAAACACCCCCCTAAAGTAAAAGTGCATTGTAGGGGCGCACACTGTGCGCCCGTGCCTGTTTGCCTTGTGAGAAATCTTCCCGAAAAGACGTTGCTGCGCCAGGTTGGCGGGCGAACAATGTTCGCCCCTACAGTCTCTACGACGGGAAAAATGGTTTTTTGACAAACTGACAGAAAAAATAGCGTATTACAGTATTTTGCGTATCTCCTGCACAAGATCGGCAATCACGATGGGCTTGGTCAGGAAGCCGTTCATGCCGCTTTTCAGGGCGTTGCGGCGGTCCTCGTCAAAGGCGTTCGCCGTCATGGCAAGAATGGGGATGCCCGCCAGAGCGGGGTTTTTCAATTCGCGGATGCGGCGGGTGGCGGTGTAGCCGTCCATGATCGGCATCTGCACGTCCATCAGTACCAAATCGTACTGCCCCGGCGCTGCAGTGCTGACCTTTTCCACGGCGGCCGCGCCGTTTTCGGCGATATCGACCTCAAAGCCATAGGCGTTCAAAATCTGCACGGCAATCTCGCGGTTCAGCTCGTTATCATCGGCAAGCAGGATGTGCTTACCCTTAAAGTCGGCAGCCTTTTGGGGCAGCATGCCCCGCTCCCCCTGCGCCTGTTTCTGCCCGATAGCGGTCATCAGCGTGTCGCGCAGGTCAGACAGGAACATCGGCTTGGAGCAGAACGCCGTGACACCGGCTGCCTTTGCCTCCACCTCAATGTCGGACCAGTCATAGGCGGTAAGGATAATAATGGGCGTATCATCGTGCAGGCTGCGGATCTGGCGGGTGACCTCAATGCCGTTCATATCCGGCAGGCGCCAGTCGATAATATAGGCCTTGAAGGTATCGCCCATCTCGATGGACTGCCGTGCGCGCAGCACTGCCTCCTTGCCGGAAAGCGTCCACTCGGCGCGCATGCCCACCTTGACCAGCATCTTGGTCACGCTGTCGCAGGTGTTGAAATCATCATCCACCACCAGCGCCTTCAGACCCTCCAGCTCGGTGATCTTTACCGTCTTGCGGTGTTCTTCCTGCGCACGCAGCGGCACACGGACAATAAATTCAGCGCCTTTTTCCGGCGCGGTCTGCACCTCAATGGTGCCGCCCATCATATCTACGATGTTTTTGGTAATGGCCATACCCAGCCCGGTACCTTGTATTCTGCTTACCGTGGAAGTACGCTCGCGCTCAAAGGGTTCAAAGATCTTTTTGGCAAACTCCGGGCTCATGCCGATGCCGTTGTCTTTGACGCGGAACTCATACTGCCCGCAGCCGCCGACCTTACCGGCAAGCTGGCGCACCCGCACCGACACCGTGCCGCCTGCGGGGGTGAACTTGATGGCGTTGGACAAAAGGTTCATCAGAACCTGATTCAGCCGGGTCTTATCGCAATAGACGTCCTCATCGGCAACATCCATTGCATCCATATACAATTCCAGCTGCTTTGCGTAAATCTGCCCGCTGACGATGGTTTTTATGTCGTGCAGCACATCGGACAGATTGACCTCGGTTTCGTCCAGCTGGATCTTTCCGCTTTCGATGCGGCTCATATCCAAGATATCATTGATGAGCGAAAGCAGGTGGTTGCCGGAGGCCAGTATCTTGGTAAGGTATTCCTTCACGCGGTCCTTGTCGTCCAGATGGCTGACCGCCAGCGTGGTAAAGCCGATGATGGCGTTCATGGGGGTGCGGATATCGTGGGACATACTGGAAAGGAAGGTACTCTTGGCGCGGTTGGCGTTTTCGGCGGCGGCAACGGCATCCGAAAGCGCCTGGTTCACCTGCCTGTCGGCGGTGCGGTCAGACAAAACAAGAATGTACTTGGTTCTCTCCTCCACCTCGCTGCCCATGGCAACCACGTGGAACCAGCGCCGCTCCCCTGTTCCCTGATGTACATACTCCATGTCCCACTCGCGCTGTTCGCCGCAGGCAAGCCCTTCCAGAAAGTTCTTGGTGCGGTCGGGGAAATCCTGCGGGTGCAGCAAGGCCAAGGTATGGATGTTCCTGCGCACGCTCTCCTGCGTCAGACCCAGCAGGCGTTCCATATTCGGGCTGATGTAATCCGCCTTGTGGGTTTTTGCATCCAGCATCAGGAAAACGTCGTCCACGTTCTGGGACAGCCTTTGGAACAGCTCGTCCCGGCACAAAAGCTCGTTGTTTTTGCGGCGCAGCTTGACGTGCCCCTGGCGCGTAATCAGCAGAAGGATCATGATCGCAATCGCCGCGACAATGCAGGTTACGATCTGCACCGTGCGCAGCCAAAGCTGATTCATACCGGCATTGACGACATCCACCGGGACAATGCCCGCCATGATCCAGTTCTGGACACCGGCGCTCTCGTAAACCAGATAGTATCTTGTGCCGCCCAGCGTCACCTCACGGTTGCCGCTGACACCTTTTGCAAAGTCGCTGGCAAGCTCTTGCATCTGCGTCTCGGTAAGGTTGGAATACTCTTGCAGTACCGCAAGCAGGTTATAAACAGCTTCCTCGCCCTCGGCAATATCTTCAATCACGACCTGACCGTCCGGGTAGATGACATAGCTGCTGGCAGCACCGCCGAAGGCCGAATCGTCCACGGTTTTCATCACGTCGGCATTGTAGCGGCCGATGGCGATGGCATCGTAGGCAAAGCCGCGGTAGACGCCCTTGGTTTCGGGGCAGATAAACACCAGCATCGGGTCACGCCCGGGCAAAACCGCGTTCATCACAACGTCGTTCTGGTCGGCAAGCGCTTCGTCGAGGTTGCTCTGCAAGCCAAGATAGCCCGTTTCGCCGCCCGGTGTTATGTAGTTGCCGTCGTAAGAAAGAAAGTAGAATCCGGCAAAGCCAAGCTCCTGCTGCGCAGACTCCAGATACGCCTGCGTTCCGGCATCATCGGGGTTGCTGTACAGAAAGCCGTTCCATAAATGCAGATAGGACAGGTTTTTGTTTACCTGCTCGCTCAGGATGCTGTTGGATTTATGCAGAACTTCCTCTAAGTGGTCGGTGCTTTCTTCGTAGACGGTTTTGGATACAAACGAAAGGTACTGCACACCAAGGCAGGTAAAAAACGCGATCGCCAGCAGAGCAGCAGCGGCGGTCAGCCTTTTGCGCGGGAAATGGCGCTTTGTTTTCAGCTTCGGCTTATCATCTTCCATAGCGCTTTATCCCCCCTAACGTAAGGTAGCTTTCCGGCGCGGCAAGCACCACGCTGCCGCTGCAAACCGCATCGCTCCAAGTGTTTTTGACCGTGGCTTCCCCGCGCTCAAACGCGCGGCTTTTGTCCTGCAGCAGCGGTGCCATCTGCTTTTCCGTTGCCAGGCAGGTCACGGTAACGGTATCGTCGTCCCGCAGCGGCTGCCCGTTGCGGGTAACGCCGGTCAGCGTATAGCTGCCGTCGTTTTCCTGTACCTGCACGGCAATGCCGCTGACCACCGGCAGGGAGCCGCGGTTAAACGGGGTAAAGCCGCCCTCGCACCCTGCCACAAAGGCACGCAGGGTGTCCTTCAGCTCAGCGCCCGTCATGGTGCGCTGGTACGACATAAGCTCGTTGGGCATGATCATGGCGCGCGCCGCTGCCTTGGTATAGTCGGCCTGCAGCACGCTGCCGGTAAAGCTGCTGGCAGGTGCCACCAGCACATCGGTGCCGTAAATGCCGCGCAGCGTGTTTGCCATAACCGAGAAGGACGCATTGCCGCCATTTTTGTGGAACACGTTGGAATAGGCTTTCTCACTGGTCAGCACAACATCGCCTGTGTCGGGCTTATCCTCTGCCAGAAGCTGGGCATTAAACACCCGGTAGGCTTGCTTGGCGTCATATTCGCCCGCAATCATCTTGGAAACCACATCCTGCGAGATGGCAAAGAAATCGTTGGAGGCGATGCGGATATACATATGGTTTTCTTCCACCACCGAGCGCACGTCCTTCATGGTGTCGGTCAGGTGGTAGCTGACGTTCTGGCTGTAGCTCAGCAGGTCCTGCCCTTCCGCGAGGATCTGGCTCTGCGCCCCCTCCGACAGCATAACGTGCAGGATCTGCATCGCTTTTTCGCGCCGGGTGGTGTCCTGCTCCAAATCGCGGTTCAATGCCACTTGGAAGTAGGGCGTGGTCATCAGCCACTTTTCCCCGTTCTGGTTGAAGAACGGCAAAAAGGTTGCATCAATGCCCTGGTCTTGGAACATCTTTACACCGGCAGAGGTGCCAAAGTACATGGCAAGCTCCCCGTTGCCGAACATCCCGGTCACGTCATCGTAATTCAGCTCCAAGTCCGCCGCCGTAAGGCCAGTGTCCTGAATGAACTGCTGCATACGCTCAAAGCCGCCCGGCCACACGGTGTCGTCCAGCCCGACACGGGTGTTGCTGGCAGGGTCGCTGTAGGCGGTGCGCCATTTGCGCCCTGCCGTGGTCGTAAGTTCGGTGGCAGAAAGCCCCTGCAGCGTTTCCATGCAGGTGTAGTCGTACAGATAGTCGGCGGTAAAGCCGCGGATGCCCACTTCTTCAAAGGCTTTGCAGGCAGCGACAAAACTGGTGTAATCGGTGGGCAGCGGAATGCCGTACTGCTTAAAAAGGTCGCTGTTGACCACAAAGCCGTGGACATCGGCGCATACAGGCAGCCAGTTTACACTGCCGTCCGCATTTTTGAAGTTGTTGAGATAGGAATTGTAGACGGCGCCTGCCTCGTTGGTGGCAGTAAGATTCATCAGGCTGTCCTTTAAGGGGGCAGCGTCGTGCAGGGAGAAACGGCAGCAGGTGATAATGTCCGGCAAACCGCCGTTTTCCTGCAGGAACTTGTAAAAGTCCAAATCGTTGTTGCCTACGATAAACTCAATGTTTACATCCGGCAGCTGCGATTGCACATAGGGGGCGTACTTTTCGTACAGGCTGTTGGTCCACAGATATACCTGAATGGTTTCGGCGTCCTCCTGCGCCTGCACTGCCTCGGTGCTTTTTCCGGCGCATCCGGTCAGCAGAGACAAGCCCAGTACCATGGCTGCAAGCAGAGAAAAAATTTTGTACAGTCGTTTCTTTTTCATCCAATCGTTCCCCTCACGGCCTGAAAACAGCCTGCCCTTATCCGGCAGGCTGCCCGGGCTTTTCAATACCATCACGACCTATAAAAATACTGCCGCCATTCTTTGCGGGTTTCCTGTTTCGTGTGCCGCATTCTGCAAAGAGCACGGCGCAATGTTAGACAGGATAATTTAAATATGTTATCAATTTTATCATGATAACGGCAAGATTTCAACATTCTTTCCCTGTTTTTTATAAAGAGAAAAGCTGCATGGTCTTTTGTGCCTAAAAAAGAGTTATGGCTTATCGTCATATTGCATATATGTTGTTCACAATTTAAGCAACAATATTGACACAATGCTTCTTTTGATGTACTCTTATTAGTAACAAAGTCCTATCAGAAAAGGAGACGATTGTAATGAAAATTCGCGCGGCTGTCACTTATGATACGGGTGCCCCGTACAAAATCGAGGATGTTGAACTTGATGCACCAAAGTTTGGTGAAATTTTGGTGCGCATCACTGCAAGCGGAATTTGCCATACGGACGAAGCTGTGCAGAACCAGTTTATTCCCACCCCGCTCCCTGCAGTACTTGGGCATGAAGGTGCCGGTATTGTTGAGGCAGTCGGCCCCGGCGTGACAGAATTCAAGATCGGTGACCATGTCGGCATTTCCTTTGGCTTTTGCAACAGTTGCTGCAACTGCCGCAAAGCCCGCCCGTTTGTCTGCAAAAAGCTGAACGCCATCAATTTTGGCGGCATCCAGCCGGACGGAACAACTCGCCTGCATACATTGGATGGAAAGAAGCTTTCTACCTTCTTCGGGCAGTCCTCCTTTGCAAACTATGCCGTTGTCAATCAGAATCACGCAGTCAAGGTACCTTATGAGGATATGGACCTTGCTTTGGTCGCGCCTATGGGCTGCGGCATCCAGACCGGTGCAGGTGCCGTATTGAATCGTCTGCGCCCGGAATTTGGTTCTTCTATTGCTGTTTTTGGCTGCGGCACTGTCGGTATGAGCGCCATTATGGCTGCTAAAATTGCAGGCTGCCAACAGATCATTGCCGTTGGCGGCAATCCCAAGAGCTTGGAGCTGGCCAAAGAGCTTGGTGCGACGGATACGGTAAACCGCAAAGAGGTCGATGATCTTGTCGCTGCTGTTAAGGCGGTTTCTCTGTCTGGTGACGGTGTAAACTATTCTATTGATACCACCGGCGTTGGCGCTTGCGTTCGTCAATCCCTTGGATTCCTGGATTTTGATGGCACCTGCGTTGTGGTCGGTGCTACGGGTGATATTGAATTCAATGTCCAAAATGAGCTGATGGGTGACGGGAAATCTCTGATTGGCGTCATCGAAGGCGATTCTATTCCCAAAGAATTCCTGCCCAAACTTATGGCGTACTATCGCAACGGGCAATTCCCGTTCGACAAGCTCATCAAATTCTTCCCGTTCGAGCAGATCAATGAGGCACAGGCGGCATCTGATCGCGGCGAGTGCATTAAGGCTGTACTTCGCATGGAGTGATGATTCAATAAGCGCATGCAGGCGGTTTCCACAAGCAGGGAACCGCCTGCTTGTTTTTTGCAAAGCAATATGGACTGGCGGTTGAATACAGGCGGACCTCGCTCCAGGAGAAGGGCCTTTATTCTATGTGCCCGCGCGGGGTTGTCAATTACACAAAAAAGGAAACGATTGCACAACGGCAGCCGCTTCAGACTGTTGAAAAAGTGCTCTGTAGGGGCGCTTTGTGCGCCCGTGCTCGTTTCCTGCATGAGTAGCTTTCCCGGAAATGCGTTGCCACGTCAAGCTTCCGGGCGAACAATGTTCGCCCCTACAGTCTCTACGAGGGGGAAAATGGTTTTTTGACAAACTGAAACGACTGCACAACGGCAGTCGCTTCCCTTTTTATTTGGGATTCACTTTTTGATTTCAGCTGTTTCTACGATGAATTTTACGCTGCCGGTGCTGCCAGCGGGGAGGCCGGAGAAGGTTTGGTAGTTCTTGCCGGCCTGCTGGACGGCTTTCAAGCGGCGCACTACATTGCGCAGGCCGCTGCCAAGGTCGTCCGAAAGGTCGCCGCTGCTCTTGTCGCTGAACTCCTGCACACCGTCGTGCAGTTCTTGCGCGCCGTCGTGCAGCTCGGCCAGGCCTTCGTACATGGCGTCGCTGGCGTCGTCCAGCTGGGCACTGCCCTCGGCCAAGGCATCAGCACCCTGGCTGACCTGACCGACCGCCTTTACATACGTATCGGCACCGCGGGCCAGTTCGGCGCTGCCGCTGGCAAGCTGGTCCAGGCCGGTTTGCAGCTGACCAATGCCCTCCCCCATCTGGCCCATGATGGCACCCGAAACCGTGCCTGCTACGCCCTGCACCATGGCGGGAGTTTCTTTTTGCAGGGCTTTTCCCATGGTCACACCCACAGCGCCCATCACAGCTTTTTGCTGGGCGTCCGTAAGTCCCGCAGTTGCCAGCGCCGCCAGGAAATCTTCATCATACACAACATCATTTACCAACGCTGTGCCGTAAGCTTCAATCGTCGGTGCCAGCTGCGCCTGCATCGCAGCCATGCTCTCCTCGCTGCTGCCCGCATCGCCGGAGGTCATGTTCCCCACGGCCGAACTTACCGCGCTAAGGCCATCGCGCAGGACATTTGCACCGTCTACCAGCGCCGTGCCGCTGCTGTACAGCTGGGTCAGGCCGTCCGCGAGGGCTTCTGCACCCTCGTTCAGCCCCTGCACGCCGTCCGCGTACTGGTGGAAGCCATCATACAGCGCCTGCGCGCCGTCGGCCAGCGCGCCGGTGCCGTCGGTCAGGGCATCGGCGGCATCGGTCAGATCGTCCAGCGTGTCGCTCAAATCGTCAAGGTCGGACAGGTCGCCGGTGTCCAGATCATCCAGCGCCGAGGGCGTCAGGATCGTGGCTGTGAAATCCAGCGAGAAATCGGTCACATCGGCACTTACCTCAAAATAGGCGGGGATCTCGGTGTCCTCGAGCGGTTCAAACTCGGTCAGGCGCAGGCTGTCGGCCAGGCCCGGCATCGCCGTGCCCAGCACTGCCGTCTGGCCGTCCAGCTCCATGACCTTGCCGTTATCGGCTTCGATGTTGGAGAACTTGTCCCCGTCCAGGATCACCGCCGTGATGGCTGTGAACGGCACGCTGACCGTGTACTCCTGCCCGTCCACCGTGACGGTCTCGCGGGTGTGGTTGGTGTAGTCAAAGCGGATGCGCACCCGGCCGCTCTGCCCGGCGAGGTCGTCGGGCGCGGTCTCGACGCCGTTCAGATAGTAAGTCACGCGGGTCGTGACCGGCAGGGCGGCATCGGACTTGCCCTCGTAGGTGATGGCGCTGCCGCTGTTCTGCCAGGTCAGGGCGTTGTCGGCCCCGGTTGTGTATTCCTCGTCACCCTCTTTGTTGATGATGTCCCGCAGCGCGGCCACATCCGGAATGGTCGCCCCGTCGCGGGCTTTCAGCACGGCTTCGACGGTGGTCTCGGTCACAGTGCCGTCGGCGTTGGCCTTGGCGTAGACTGTCTCTGATTTATCCACCCCGCCGGGCGTGGTTTTGGGCGCAGTGGTCTGCGCCGCGGTCTCGGTCACTGCGGCGGGGGCATCTGCTGTGGCCGCCGTTTCTGCCGTATTTGCCGCCTGCCCGCAGGCCGAAAGCAGCAGTGCCGCGGACAAAAGGATTGGTATCGTTTTTTTCATATCCCATCACTCCACATTCTTCAGCGCTTCGTCCATCGGCACATGCAGGATACGGCGGTATTCCAGCGCCGCCACCACCGCGTAAGCCGCAAGCCCCGCCGCCATCATGCGCGGATACAAGGTGGGCGAGACCCACATTTCGATCCAGCCGGTCATGCTTTCCAACATGACAGCACGGAAAAGGAACTTCATCAAAAATACCTCGATCGGCAGGCTGACAGCCAGGCAAAGCACGACCACCACGGTGGTGGACAGCAGATACAGCCGGGCAATCTCGATGCCGCTGTAGCCCAGGATCTTGGTCATCGAGATCGACTGCGCGTTTTTCTCAATGATCATCTTACTCAAAAGGTAGACGACCACAAAGAAGATCATGACCGCAAAGCCGTTGACCAGCCCCATCGACGCGCCCATCGAAACCATCAGCTGGCGGGTAACAGCCGTCAGCGTATCCAGGTTGATGACCGAGCCGATGTATTCCTCCTTGATCTCGGTCAGCGGTGCGTCGGAGAAGTAGCCGCCGTAGTAGCCGCTGCCCAGGTCAAAGGTCTCGTTCAGTTTTTCCCGGGGCATAAAGACGGCCACGGCACCCATGTAGTCATACACGCCGTCGACGGTAAATGTATAGGTCGTATCTTCGTACTTTTCCCGCAGGGTGATCGTATTCCCTGCGCTCAGTTCGTATTTATCGGCGTAGGCCGAGGACAGGTAGACGCCGTCCCCCGGCAGCTGCACATAGCGGCTGTCCGGCTCGACACCGTAGAGCAGTACGCTTTCGCTTTTGGCTGCGCCGCCCTCTTCGGGACTCAGGGTCTGCAAGCTGTAGGCGCTGAATTTTTCGGCGTTGTTTTCCTCGGTCTCGGTCTCCATGCGGAACATCATCATCGAGAGCAGCGCGTTGAGCTTGCGGTCCTCATCCATGGCGCTGTAGGGGATTTGCAGCATCGTCTGGGTGTTGCTGAGCATGTTGTCCGCGATGGTATCGCTGTAATGGTTGAGTGCGTCGGGCAGGATCATGCCGAAGCTGAGCAGCAGGTTGGCAAACAGCACACCGACAAACAGCACCACATAGCTGCCGAGGTTTTGCAGAATGACGCGGGTGCGGAACCGTCCGAAAAACGGCAGCGCCGACGGCAGCGGCAGCGCATGTTTGCGGTTGGAATGGCGACTGAGATCATGCCGCAGAAATTGCAGCGGAGAAATGCGCAGCGTGCGGGAGAGCACCAGCCAGTTGATGAAGATCATCAGAATGACCGGGATCACCGTCGTCATCCAGAACGCGTCGGCGTTCCAGCGGGTGACGTAGGTGGGCAGGCTGTAGCTGCCGTAGTACATGCTGACGCAGACGTTTTTGAGCACCGTGTAGCCGAGCACATTGCCCACCGCCGCGCTGGCCAGCGTGACCAGCACCGGCATAGCCATGTAATGACGCACCAGCTCGCCCCGGCTGTAGCCGGAAGCGCGCAGCGTGCCGATGACACCCGCCTCTTTGGCGATAGTATTGGACGTAGTAACGGCAAATACGAATGCCATAATCGCAATGACGATGTAAAGCAGCACCGCAATCATGGCGCGGTCACTGCCGAGGTCATCGCCCGTAAAGATGATGGCCTGGTTTTCGTACTCGGGCACAAAAGCCTGCAAGGACGCCGTTTTGTTGACGAGCTTCATAAAGTCCGTCGCAGCGTCCTTTTCGGCGCGGTCGTCGGCCGGGGCGGTATCGTACTGCCAGGCGTAGTTCCAGATCTGCTGCTCCGCCAGGGCGTCAAACTCCTCGGGCGTGACGATAGCAACACCGAATTTGATGGCATCAAACATCGTATCCGTATTATCTTTGAACAGGCAGCTGTAGTCCGGCAGGGCCACATAGCCCGTGACGGTCCAGCTTTCGCCGTTTTCATCGGTCAGCGTATCGCCGATGGCAATGCCGTTGTTCTCGGCATACATGCGGTCAATGCCGATCTCGCCGCGCGCGGCGGGCATCGTACCCTGCATCAAGCAGACGGTGTTGACCTGCGTGCGGTCGGGGTAGATGCGCAGTGTACTGCCGTTGGGGATGGCGGCCTCGCGGTAGTGCAGGTCGTACAGCGTCACGCCCGCGCCGGTCAGCGCCTTGAGCTGGGCGCGGTTGAGCTGCTTTTCCACGCGGAAGTGGCCATCCTCGATGTTGTACTTTTCAAAGCCCTCGTTGTAGGCAGCGATCATGCTGGACCCGGCCACGAAGAAGCCCGAGACAAAGCCGATGGTTGCCACCAGCAAAATGGCAATGACGGCGTACTTGCCCATTTCGCCGCGCAGTTCGCGCAGCATGCGTTTGTTTAAAGGGTTCTTCACACGGAGCCCCCTTTACCATTCCAGGTCCTGCGCGGGGACCTTGACCGCATTGGTCTCGTTGCTGCGGATGGCACCGTCGCGCAGACGCACCACGCGGTCAGCCATCAGGCGGATGGCATCGTTGTGCGTGACCATGATGACGGTGTTGCCGTACTTCTGGTTGACAGTCTCGATGAGCTTTAAAATTTCCTTGCCGGTCTTGTAGTCCAGCGCGCCGGTCGGCTCATCGCAGAGCAGGATGTCCGGATTTTTGACGATGGCGCGTCCGATCGAGGTGCGCTGCTGTTGACCGCCAGAAAGCTGGTTGGGCAGCTTGGCGCGGTGTTCCCACAGGCCGAGCAGGCGCAAAAGTTCATCGACATCCAGCGGGCGGCGCGATAGGTAGGCACCGACCTCAATGTTCTCTCGTACGGTCAGGTTGGGGATGAGGTTGTACATCTGGAAAATGTAGCCCAGATGGCGGCGGCGGTACAGGGTCAGGGCCTTTTCGTTCATGTCGGCCATGCGTTCGCCGTTGATGAGGATGTCGCCGGAATCGGCGCGGTCGATGCCGCCCAGGATGTTGAGCAGCGTGGACTTGCCCGAGCCGGACGGCCCCAGCAGCACGCAGAACTCGCCTTTTTCAACGGCAAGGTCGATGCCCTTCAGCACTTCAACACGGTTTTCGCCGCTGCCAAAGGACTTTTTGATTTGATTCAGTTCAAGAAACACAGGGATGCTCCTCTTTTGGTTAGTGTATGTTAATTAGCTTACGCTAACAGTATAAAACGCGAATCCCTGTGTGTCAATATTTTCGTAAGTTTTCGGTGGTTTTTGCTGCAGCATTTATTTACAAGAAAAGCTCCCCATTGCGGGGAGCCATTGTGTGTCAAAAAACGCCAATTATGCCATGCAGAGGATGTAGGGGCGAACACTGTTCGCCCGCCAACCAAACGTAGCAACGCCTTTTCAGGAAAGCTTCTCACATGA
>ENA-UOIY01001250-UOIY01001250.1-human-gut-metagenome-genome-assembly--contig:-P114-NODE-1250-length-28811-cov-28.508485_pt1 | contig 28811 bp, 28 predicted proteins | sample MGYA00242335_ERZ723882 | MGnify/ENA metagenome assembly ERZ723882
TTGTTTTTAGTATATCTTATTAGCCACTTTCGTTACAACTTTATTATAGCACTTCAGACATTTCATCCGGCAGCGGCCAGAGCAGGCCGCAGTTCGCCGCCCTCTGAAGCGTTGCTGCCACGGTGTTCCGAGCGCACTGGCAGCTTGTGGCAATCTCGGTTTTGTTGAGTCCCAGGCTGTGGAGCCTAAGGATTTCACGGTAATTGGTCATATAGGTGACCTCCTTGTAGATATTTACACCGCAAAATGCGATGCATATCTACATTTTAACGCAGTGCTCAATGAAGGCGGCGAGGATGCTCAATCCCGCCGGAATGACTGCTCAATCTTAGCGGTCACAATGCCCAATCTCACGCGGAATACTCAACAGAATTTCGTAATTTCTGATTCAGAACCAGAACATCCTCGCAGTCACGGTATATCTCTTGGGATATATGTAAACCAAATTTCTCATCGATGTATTTAAGAGAAGCAAAAAACAGGGTATTATATTCGAGCATTTTACAATATCCGCTGGCAAATCCATGATCATAGCCAAGGGATCTGATCTCAAACTCCCCTGATATACCCGCTGCATGAGATCGGTAGGCCCCGTACAGACACCCAAGATTCCCTGATAAAAATAGAAATCTTTTATCTCTTTATTTTCAAAATGGTAGGCAACATCCGCTACATCCAATGCCGCTTTCAAATCATTATACAGATGACTTAGCTGCACTTGTGGTCTGACATGAAGTTTGGGTTTTAGAAACAAGATCGGGTATGGGTTCTGTCGGGCAGTCGATGCCCTTTTCTGTTCAGATGTATAAGCCTGCCGCACTCGAAATGCTTCTATGAATTTTTTCCATGGAACTGTTGCTTCATGCCAACCGCCGGTCGGCGAGGGGGTATAGAATACCTGTTTTTCGTCGTCGTAGCCATACACCAGCAATTGCGCCACTAAAGTTAAATCAAGGTCATCCTGCCATTTTGAGTAGTCCACATCTATGATGGTGTAGGTATGCGCGTCGAGCCGTCTGCATATCTCCGGAATAATACTCAACTCATCGTATTCTTTATACAGCTTCTCTTCAATTTCCAGAATATCCTCGTAATGAGACACAATGTTATATTTCTTTCCAAACCAGCCAAAATCACAGTCGTACTCCGAAGTGATGCAGAGATTGTTAAGATGATGAACAAATCACGTATCAAACTCCGGATAGGCGCGAATAATCGCCATGCGCTGATACGTCCAGCACTCATATCGTATTTCGGGGAGAAGATTGATTGGTAATTTTACATTCATGGTCGTTCACCTGCAAGCTTTCTATTCCGTTGTTATATTTTCTTGTTCCTTTAGCGCATCGCGATAAAACTGCGCCTGCTTGTCAAACATTTCGGTGTAGATTCCGCCTTTAGCGTAAAGCTCTTTGTGCGTGCCGCATTCCGCCACTGCTCCGTCATTGTTGAAAACTATTATCTTATCGACGAGGTTAACTGCCGCCAGTCTGTGGGTAATATATATGACGTTCTTATCCTTTGTTAAGCTTTCAAACGACCTGTAGAAATTATATTCCGAGATGGGGTCGATAGCTGCCGTGGGCTCATCAAGAATAAATACCTTTCCATCTCTGTACAGCGCTCTTGCCAATGCCATTTTCTGATATTCTCCACCAGAGAGTTCTATTCCGTCATTGTATATGAATTTGCTTACTTGAATATTGTAGCCGTTCTCATGCTTTGACGCCAGCTTATCCAGCGACAACAGAGAACATATTTGGTAAAAAGACGAATTTGCTTCCTCATCGCTCAGCGTAATATTTTCTTTCAGCGAGACGGGATATATACCGTATGATTGGAAAACCGGAGAAAATATAGATAAATACTCATCGTAATTATAGTCGTAAATATTTACTCCGTTGAGCAGGATTTCTCCTTCGTCAACCCAATACATTCTCATGAGCAGCTTAATCAGGGTCGTTTTTCCGCAGCCGTTTTCTCCGAGAATGCAGATTTTTTCCTTGGTGTTAATCGTCAGATTCATATTCTTCAACACATACGCATCAGTACCGGGATATTTAAACGAGACATTTTTAAATTCAAAAACATAATCGTCCGTATCCGGAATCGGCAGAGAGCCGCTTTCGTACTGCTTGAGGGGATAATTTAAAAAGTCAATCATGTCTCTTATGTATAATTTATCGTTAGACAAAGCCATCCACGCATTAACCACAGAACGCAGTGCGTCGCTAAATCTCGAAACCGCAGAAATGTATATGGAATAGTTTCCGATTGACAAGTCTTCAAAAATTACCTTTCTCAATATTATAGCGTACAGCACGATGTTTTGAATGAAATTAACAAATCCGTTTTTTACAGTCACAAAGTGCTCTTTTTGGGAATCCTTCAATCTTATGGAATCCATATAGTCTCGGGCACCTTCATATTTTTTTAGAAAAAATTCGGTAGAATTATAGATTTTCATCTCCTCTGCATTCAAGCCGGAGGTAATAACATTGGAATATCCGAAAATATAGCGATTTGCCTCAATCTCGTCAATTTTGAATTTATAGTGGGTTTTATTATAACGGGAAATGAAATGGCTGTTCATCAGAGTAACTGCCACTATAATTAAAACCGTCCATAAATCTAAAGAAACGATTATTGAAGTAAGCATTACTATGGTAAGAACTGAATACAAAATCTGCTCTATTCTGTCTATTGTCACGGTCGCCATAAGCAAGGTGGTTCGCGCATGGTCTCGTATGCCGGTGATTTCAGGACTTTCAAATGTCTCATAATCCATCATAAGAATACGTTTGTAAAAATCATATTCCGTTTTCTTTATAATTTCGGTCTGTCTCTTTTGAAGAATAATTGACATCGCATAATTCAGCAGTGAGTTCAGCAAAGGAATGCATACGAAAATTGCCACTATTATAACCAACTGTCTGATGCCCGCCTCGCTAAAATCTTTTTCAACAATAATGTTCGTCAATACGTCGATTATTTTACCCGGCAGAATAATCATGGGATATGCCAACAATGTTCTGATAACGGAGGTAAAAAGCTTTATAAATATAAATGCCTTATCATATTTGTATACCACCCTCAGCATATAGAGAGTGGTATGCAAAGTAGAAATTTGTGCTTTGATACTTTTCATAATTTTATTATCCTGTCTGATTTATTTCTTTCCATTGGCTACGAAAGAAATTTCACTTTGATTTGCTAGATGATAGTGACGCAGTATCCGAAGCATTTGTAGAATTCGTAGAAGAGTGGTTTCCGTTTGCCTGCGGCTGACCATTGGGACAACTACATGTTTTATTTTCACATGTGCATGAGCATCCGCATCTAAAAAGTCCCAAAGAATTTGCTCTCAGTGTGTTGGTGATGATGTTTTTGTTAGTCATAATAATAACCTCCCTTTATGATTTTATTAATTATTTCTTTCATTGTTCTATCACGATAGTAATCAATTGAATAATTGTATTTTTGTTTCACATAATAGAAACAATAAAACATCTCCCTATGATTCAAAACGCTGATTAATTGTGCATCGGATGTAATAATCTTTTTTCTCAATAAGCGATTAATATCTTTTATAAAAGATTCTTCAGTGAGGTTCATAATCATACACCCTCCTAATTATACTTATGATTATATCACTATTAATACTTGTATAAGTGTATAAATTGTCAATCCCCAGCGAACTAACTTCTTCATCAACTAATTTGTGGGGCAAAATGCAGAAAGAACTGTTTGCTTCGTTATTGTCATCAAATAAATCTTTTATAATATTTGATGCGAAAAACGCACCTATGCACTGACAATATCTGTAATTCAAAAGTTTTTCTAATTCATTGAAAAACTTTTTAGTATAATCAAAAAACGGCAGTGAAACGAATGTGATGCTACTAGTTACCGCGCATGATACCATGTAATGCAATATACCATAATTGTCAATTCCAGTCTCATTAAAAAAACCATGCGGTATACCTATTATCAAAATGTCCGGCTTTTCGGATGATACTATATCACATAAAAAAGCGTTAAACATATTGATCTTTGAAATTTCTCCAATGTCAGATTTATACATGAAACTTGGGAATGAATGGAAACCAAATAATTCACAATAGTGCTTAGTGCCTATTTGTGATATTTTCATCCCTTCGTTTTGCAACGCTCTTCTGACCAAGAGTTGTAACTGAAATTTACAACAATCAAGTGTGGCTCCTTCAATAAATACTGTGGGAATGGTTACTTCTTCGATGTTTTGTTTTTTTAGCTCGCTCTCGTAGATTGTATTTAATTCGTTACAATAATACACAAAACAACAATTATAAATTCGAGCTTTAGTTTCAAAATGTTTCCTCTCAGATTCGCTTAATAATTCGCAACAAAAAATTGTCTTTTTATGTTCTAACGCGAATTCAATAACCTCAAAAATGTCTTTTTTGCATTTTTGTAAGCTTGATTCTTTACCGTTAATATGAGAAAGATACTCTGCCCAAATAACAATATCTATATTCTCGATAACGGCTTTGTAATCATATTCAATACGCATATTAAGCATTTCCATTGTATCGGTTATGATACAAGGATACGAAACGTATGAGATAATCTCAAAATCAGCAAATGATTGTTTTTCAAAAACGCCAGCAATCATTTTATTATAGGGAAACACTATTGCTTTTTTCATAATTCCGCACCTCCTCTATAGCAATGACATCCAATATGTTGTTTTTTATTGAGTTCCTAAATGAAGAACAATGTCTTTGCAATATTGCTACACTCTCATCATTATTAGAATTGGCAATTTTCGCACATACATCACAAAATCGTATTGCCCAACACTTTCGGCATTTATCTTTAATGCAACTCGTTGAATTCATAATTTTTCGAATTGAATGTATATCAAAACCCGATTTTATTGAGCCAATATAGTTGTTGGGATTGCATTCGGATACTTTTTCACATGGAAGAAACATTCCATCAACGGTTACAAACGTTCTTTTGTTTCCCGGCATACAGGGGCCACTGTGATTTCTTTTTTTTGGAAGCGTTGTTTTTGTTTTCAGTACTTCGTATACATTACGAAGACTCTCTTTATATGGTGCAGAAATTGAAAACTTTGCAATTTCCTTATGCTCAGTCATATTAATCATGTGTAAATATTTATCGAATTTCATGGAATTGAAAAATTGTTTAGAAAATAGAGGAGAACGTTCTTTAGGCAAGCTGACAATAGGTGAATATATTGTTACATTTTCAAAGTCTGATAAATTAAAAAAATCATTATATTTTTCAAAACTATAAGACGGATTTATTACGGCGTTTATTGATATGTAGTTTTTAAATGTACTGTTGCTTAACAACCTTTTCAAGTTTGAGAAAACCAAGTCAAATGTTCCGGCACCATCAAAACAGTTTTTTCTGTTGTAATCATGAATTTCTTTTGGCCCGTCCAAACTTACCAATACATTAACATCGTTAGCTACAAAATACTCCATAATACTTTCTGTCAATAATGAAGCGTTTGTTGTTATGCTAAAAGTAAGTGGCTTACCTTTTAATTTATTTTTAGCGTATGATACACATTCTTTTATAGTATTAAATTCCAGCAACGGTTCTCCTCCATAGAAGCCTATATTAACACTTTTTGAATCAGATACACGTTTTGAAAAAAAATCAATTGCCGAAAATGCAGTTTCAATTGCCATCCTTTTGTTTGAATGAGAGCGATTATCAATTGAATTTGTAAACATACAGTATGAACATCTGAAATTGCACCGCTGTGTTAATTGTAGTGATAACATTTTCAGCTTATTATTCAAATAATACTCAATCATAGCATCAGATATTGTTTCTTCGACGTCTTCTAATTCGCATGGAAGCAAGAGCCCTTTTTCTTGCAAATACTTTATCTCATTTAGTATTTCAACATTTTGTGAAGCAGTATTAGAAAACAGGTAATTATAAAGGCCCTGACTGATTGATTCTATTTTATTAATGTTCGAATCATATATATAATGCGAAACAGGAGTTTTCAATAGCGTATATAACAATTTATCCTTTTCCATCTCCACAGCACCTACACGTATAATAATTTCTTTTTTTTGATTTTAGAGGGATTCCTATGTCTACATTAATTATATCTAGTCCACCAACCATATGTGCTAAATATGACCTGAATTTTGATATTATCGTATTTTTCCATGTATAATAAGATTTAGAAATATCAATATACACATTCAACTCTCCAGGAACAAGTTGTTCAGCATAATAAGAAATTATTGAACAGCTATACTCAGCATTAATCAAATTTATGCATTCTAAGATGGTGTTAGCACTTACATTTTTGTGATTTGAAGTAATAATAAATCCAGGTTCTCTTCCTTTTAGATCTACTATTGTATTCGAAAACAAACCACATTTACATTCATCATAATTTATTATCCCGATATCGTTAACAAAATATCTAATATACGGAGTTTGCGTATTAACAAGCGATGTTAACACAAGATGTTCATTAATACATTCAACAAAACAATTTTCTTCAACAATATGCATATGCATATCAGGACACATTATCGCGATCACACCTGTTTCTGTAGTTCCGTACATTATTGAATATTGGGCTTTTGGTGTTTTTTCTTTAAATTTAATTATCTGGTCACTATTAACATATTCACCATACAACTCAATGTATCTAATGTTATCTCGCCATTTATCTTCACGAGAGTCTTCAAGTAATGTCATTAAAGTACTTGGAAATGCGAATATTAATTCTGGCAAAAAATCATTTATTAAATTTATTGCTATATCTGTTTTGTTACACAGACATGCATAGCTGATAAAAAGTTCATTGTTGAATGTATAATAGTCACTTTCATTGTGCTGAAAATCAACTATATCATTATACAGTGATGAGCCATAGAAATGGAGTGTTTTCATATTTGGATTTATATGATACCATCTATTACGCAATTTCCACGCATATAAACACATTTTAGTATAATCTTTATATGTCCAAGCTACTTTTTTAGTAAAGCCAGACGAACCCGATGAGTATATAACTTTTTCGCGTTCATCGGAAAAGTTATTTGTTGGTTGAATGTTTTTTATATCATTCACTGTTAATATAGGCCATTGGGTAATATCAAGAGGATTTGTTATTCCGTAATCTTTGATACGCTTTTTGTAAAAATCATTGTGTTCAGATACATATTTAAGCATCGCTTCCAGCTTTGTCATTGTTCGTTCTCCTGCCCATTTTCACGGCTTCTATCTTCGTTCATTGCACTTTCGACAACCGCAAGAATACCGTCTACATTTCTGAAATTCTCCATCAACAACATATCATCAGGTACAATGATCTCAAATATTGATTCGATTTCTACAACTGTAGAAATAAAGGTTATAGAATCCATTCCGAGGTCATCGATCAAATCCACATACTCAAGAACATCCGAACCTATACCCGAATTCGGAAACAGATTATTTAGCATTTCTATCACTTTTGCCTTAATATCACCATTTTCCACAATTCATCACGCTTTCAAACTGTTTTCAGATAGAATATCCGCCACTTCTTTGCGATTGACTTTACCACGGCTATTGTGTGGGATTGTTTCAACTCTCAGATACTTTTTAGGAATCTCGTACTGCATAAGTGTGTTTCTCAATCGATGAACAATATCCATTGAGCAATCTTTGCCGCTTACATATAAACAACCGATTACTTCGGAATCATTCACGATGCAGCTGCTTACTGCACAATCTAAAATTGATTGATCTTCCATAATTATTTTTTCTACATCGCTCGGGTACACTTTATGGGCATCACATATGATCACATCATCAATACGCCCTACAATATGTAACTCTCCGAACTTGTCAACAAATCCTATATCCCCTGTATTAAGCCATCCACGATAAATGGAGAGGTGCTTTTCATTTCCGGTAACATATCCGGAAAACAGGCACGGCGTTTTCACATGAATAATGCCACGTGTCCCATCCGGGACAGGCGTGCCGATTTCGTTCACAATGGTGATTTCAACACCATCGATAGGTTTTCCCACAGAATTGCTTTTGCAACATTCAAGTGTCTGAGCAGTGACACGCGGTGCAGCTTCAGACAGACCGTATACATTGAAAACCGATATTCCTCTCAAAATACTTTGTGCATTTTTATACACCTTGTCATTCAAAATAGCCCCGCTGACGTATATTCTCCTAAGAGAGGATACATCATAGGTGTTTCGCCTAACTTCACCGCACACGAGCGATAAAAGCGTCGGATTCAGATATAGAATTGATACATGATATTGCCTTACTGTCGTTAAAATATATCGTGGTGGAACAGCGGATGTGGTAATGACCAGCTTTGTACGGGATTTCAGTGCAACCAATAATTCTCCGGTCAAAGTTGATGAATGTGAGAGCTGTTTAAGAGTGTACATACAATCATCTGACGCCGATGGATGCATATAGCCGATGATTGCGTCAGCATTGGTATTGATTGCAAAATGGGACAATATAATGCCTTTGGATTTCCCTGTTGTCCCCGAGCTGTATATGATTACCGCCTCGGACCGACTGTAATCGGCACAAAATTTATTATATAAGCATTCAGACAAAACGAACGTTGCTTCGTTATCTATGGAAAAACGCAGGATTTCAATTTCATAAAACTCATTGAAGGTGCATTCAACCCATAAATCAGCTTGAACATAGCATTTTCTGACTCCGGCTTCGCACATCATTTCCATTGCTGTGCGAAAAGGCGCCTGCCAATCAATAAGAACGGCGCAATCCCCACTGTTCCAGATATCGATAAGCAGTGAGATATATTTGGCGGTGCTTTTACCTATCAGAGCAATTCTCGACATGTGCTTTCCTCCAGCAAAACAAAAAAGCAACGTTAAACAATCCTGTACAAGGTCATTTTGTGCTGTTTTTGATCATATGGTATTCGGTTCTGGCATAATGATATGGCAAGACTTTTGGATAATTATCGGCATATGATATTTCGTCATAACCAACACTCCTTCATTAATATTTTCTTTCATGTTTTTATAATATCATATATTTTTCATCTTATCAATAACTTTTTTGATATTATCCAAAAAATTTTTTTGTATTATACAGAAATAAACTTTTTATTTGATTTTAATTGAACGATAAAAGAAAATATAGCGGTGCTTAATAATTCAATTTCTAATATAAAAAAACTGTAAAAATAGTCCTATGAAAAAAGCTGCAAGAGCAAGAAAGAAGAGTTTACAGTCTTTTGTGATATAATTAATTCGTCAGATATATACACCACATCAACTAAATTTGCCAACGGAGCGTTAAATGCAGAATACAGCATGTCAAGAGCCGGAACGCCCAAAGGCAGCGCTGTCATGGGAAGCCTTTTCGGTCGCTTCAAGGGCGTCTTGCAATTTCATTTCCGCTATTGGGAGTTTGACAATCTGAGCTTCGTCACAGAAAAGGCAATTCGCTATTTCAATTGCGAACGTCCTCTTCGCAAACTGTCGTAACGGTTGCCGTAGGCTCCCTGTCGGCTCTATTATATCGTAATTTTTCTATGCAAATCAATTTTATATCACAAAATTATATATTCAATGATTTTTATGTTTGCAAATTACAAATTATTTTCTATAATATCTGATAATCAGATTGAAACGATATGGCAAATATCTGCCGGCGCCTACCGCCACGGACAAACCAAACGTTCAAACGAATAGCAGATAAGGGCAAAATGGCAGTACGCTTTCTTTTATATTTATAAATCATTAATTGGTGATAAGAATGAAAAAAAGATTTGCAAAAATGGTTTCTAAAGTTAAAAACCGGCCTCGTCAGAGCTTGAGGAGCACTATGAAAGCGACCAAATACATGATGAGCTTTGTTTGGCGCATTCAAGACGGTAAAAAATATATTTTTTTGCACTCCTTCGTGTCAATATTAACCGCGGTGCTGCCGCTGGCGTTAGTGTGTATGCCCGGCTTAATCATCAATGAGCTGACCGGAGCGCGTCGGGTTGACGTCCTTCTTATATATATAGGCATAACCGTAGGCATTCCCTTCATACAAAGTGTAGTTGTTTCATCCCTGAACGTGTACTTGAACAACCTGAGATATCTTTTTATGGTCAGGGTTAAGGTCGACTATATCAGTCATTGCGCGGATATGGATTTGGAGTCTATGGAAAACCCGGACATACAAATATTAAGAGAACGCGCGGAAGAAACATCCTCAAACAGTCTCAATACCTTTGGGTATTTAAGCGGTCTTGCATCTGCGGTGATCAGCGTTATCATGTGTGCGTCTATTATATCCGTTTTAAACCCCTTGCTTTTGGCGCTTGTAATTGCAGTCGTCATAATTAATTATGCGAACAGCAAATGGTTAGAGAAGAAAAAATATTCTATCAATATCGAGATAGGAAAATTGAACCGTTTTGGCTGGCCTGTGACGAACTATTTGTCCGACCTGAGATACGCAAAAGAGGTTCGTCTGTATCAATTAAAAGATTATTTCACCAGGCTGTACAGAGACAAAAGAATGGAAGCAGGGGAATATGGCAAAAAGGATGCGGCTTATACGAGAAGAAACGGTCTTATAGGGGCGGTGGTTTCGTTATTTCAAAATGTTTTACTTTACGGCTATTTTGTATATCAGGTTGTAATCGGTGTGCTTGCTGTCGGTGATATGACAATATACATGGGTGCCATATCGCAGTTTACCGCTTCGCTGAACAATGTCACGCGTCAATATCTAAATCTTTCCATGCTAAGCCTCAGCGTACAGGAATTAATGGAATTTATGAAAATACCGCTCAAGAACCTTAATTCCGGAAGCGACACGCCGGAATTTGATAAAAATTCCGTTATAGAGTTCAAAAATGTATTCTTTAGGTATCCCGGAAGCGAGAAATACGCTTTGAAGAATTTAAACATCGTAATTCACGGCAATGAAAAGCTGTGTATTGTCGGCGTGAACGGCTCGGGCAAGTCCACCTTTGTCAAGCTGCTGACAAGACTGTATATGCCGACGGAGGGTGAAATACTGCTCAACGGCAAAAATATTAACGAATACGATTATCTGCAATACAGCAGGCTCTTCTCATCGGTATTCCAGGATTTTGCGCTATACAATCTTTCGCTGGGCGAAAACATTGTTATGGCGGATGAGTATCATTTCGAACGCTTAGAGTCTGCCGTCAGGGAAAGCGGCTTATCCTCGCTTGTCAGCAGCAACAAGAATGGTTATGATACAATCATTTACAAATGGTACGATCCGGAGGGCATTGAGCCCTCCGGCGGCGAAGGGCAGCGCATTGCAATCGCTCGGGCGTGTTACCACGGCAGGGATATCTATATCCTGGACGAGCCCACCGCCGCGCTGGATCCGATGGCGGAATATGAAATTTATACCCAATTCAATAGCATGATTACCGGAAAATGCGCTATTCTTATCACCCACCGCCTCTCCGCCGTCCAGCTTGCGGACAAGGTGGCGGTTTTCGATGATGGACAAGTAGCAGAATACGGTACGCACACCAGCTTTACGCCAAGGGCGGCATCTATACGGAAATGTTTGATAAGCAGGCGCAGTTCTACCGCGACGAAAAGCCTCAACAGGAATAAAATCAAAAATATGTCATATCTTATCAATCATGACGGTCTGAACCAGTTTTGTTGGCTACCGTCGCTTTTGTGCGGACGATTGAATGCGCTTCGGAAAGGTGCGACCGTGCGGATCACAGTCCGTTTGCTGCTGAGGCACCTGAAAAATTCCTCAGTTTTGTTTGTTATCCACAGAAAGAAATGTTTTGATTTGACTATCTGTATTTTCTGCCAAAAGAATGGCGCGGTCTTTTTTTCAGTTATTTTTTCGGCCTCATCGGCTGCAATAGGAAAGACCTCTGGGACATGGTCCTCTCAGACAGCGGCCGCAGGCTGAAATCCAGCAATAAAAAAGTTCCCTAAATGGCCCCTATGCTTTGCCCAATTTTTCATCGAGAGCGAGAAAAGAAAAGCCCGCCAACAAATTAAACGATCCGATTAATGATGCCCAATGTTTGCCAGAAAAATTGCGTTTTATATATTGTTCCAAATTTCTCATTCTGTTTCAGCGATCGTCTGAAAATCAAAAGACGGCCATCGCCCAAGCCGATATGGAATCGATCACCATGATTTTGCATATCATTTTTATGATCACGTTGTTGCCTTGCTATATTCAACCAAAAACATATTTTTGATATAGGCGTTGCAGATTGCATGAAAATTAAAGATCCGGCAAGGTTTGAGGCACCCTAGCGGTTGGTTCTATATCCATATATCTGCTAATATCTGTCCTTTCAGCTATGATTTATATACTTATTTTATAAATTAGTCCAAACAGCTTAGCCGTCGCTTGCGCCGGCTATTTCAATGTATTTTCATGTTCGTATTATAATATAAAGCAGTAAGGAAAGCGCACGGTTAAGAATGCGGAATGGCAAACCATGCGAACGCGGCTTTTTTTCAGCTTCTGTTTTCCAGAATCGCGATATACTTCTCCAGTTCCTCCTCTTCATAGCCGGCAATCAGGCCGGCAAGAGCCTCCGGCGTGCCCGTTTCCGCATAACGGTCAAAGCAGTCGTAGTAGCGCCTTCGATCCGTAAATTTAATGTCGACCGGAAGCAGTCCCGCCCGGATCAGCTCCAAATTTAAAATCAGTCTGCCCGTCCTGCCGTTTCCGTCGATAAACGGATGAATTGCCTCAAAGCGAAGGTGAAACTCCGCTGCCGCTTCGACGATATGTTTTTCTTTTTTAAAAGCTTCATAATCCTGAAGTAGCCGTTCCATCTGCGCGGGAACCAGATAGGGCGGAGGCGGCGCGTGCAGAGCGCCGGATATTTTGACGGGGACGCTGCGGTAAACTCCTTTATGCTCGGCGTCCGCAATCAATACCAGAGAATGGATTTCCCGAATCGTCCGTTCCGTAAGAACGCCGTCCGCCTCCGAAAGACGCAGGACATATTCGAATGCGTCCCTATGTCCGATGGCCTCCAGATGTTCCCCGATCGGCTTTTCCGCAATCGTCAGCCCTTCCTCAAGGATTAGAGCCGTTTCGCGCAGCGTCAGAGTATTGCCCTCGATCGCATTTGAGTTATACGTATTTTCAATCATAAATTCCCGGCGAAGGCGGGCCAGCTCCGTCCTGCTGAGGGGGCGCATGGCGCCAAGCCGCGCCGCCAGCAGATCCAGCCTTGCAAAATCCATTTCCGCACCCCCTTAGACCTGCCGGTCCGTCTTTATATCTGCTTCATCCAGGACAATCTTCTGCTCCTCGTCGATGACAAAAGCCAGATTGCAATCCAAAAACGCCGCGATCCGGATCAGATCCGATGCCGAAAAGCTGTCTCTGTAAAATTTGTTGCTCAGCGCCTGCGTGCTGATTCCCAGGTATCTGGCAAGATCCCCGTTTTCTTTCCCTCTGAGCTTCAGCAGCGCTTTAACCTTACTGGAAATAGCCATACGATTTCCTTCCTTTCACAATCTTTATATATATCGTTTTTGATGAAATAAGTCAATAAACAAATGATAAAAATAATCAAAAAAGCAATTTGCAGCATAATCTTAATCGTATATATTATAATCATAATCGAGAAATATATAATCCTAATAGAAAAAAATTAATGCTTTCGTCAAAAAAAGCCGTACATTTTAAACCCTGCCTCTGTGCAGCGGGGTACTTTCTTTTTCTCGTCAGAATATGTTATACTCTTTTTCAGATTCGACCTCAGAAAGCTTGCGGAGGAAAAACAAATGCAGAACCGTTTAAAGTATCTTTTCGTCCTGGCATCCTCGCTTTTGGCGTCAAATTATTATGCGCTGTCGGAATGGCTCGGTTTTCCGTTCAGGGCGGAGCTTTTCGTGCTTTTGACTGCTGTATTCTGCATGGCAAATATCCTGCTTCCTGCGAAGCATGCTTTATCCAAAAGGCTTGCGCTTTTGGAGAGCGGCAGCCGTCTGCTCAAAGTGTTTCTGTGTTTTCTCGCGGTTCAGATTGTGTTTACCGTTTGCTTCGGCCTTACAGCCGAGACAGGAGCGCTGATCGTGCAGATTCTTACCGCAGTTCTTTTCGGCGGCCTGCTGTTTTGGAATGGAATGCTCCGCGTTTATCTCTGTTCCGCTCAGCTTGGCGTAAAATGGCGCGTGATCGGCGCGCTGTGCGGCTGGATTCCGCTTCTGAATCTGTGGGCGCTTCATAAAATCATAACGATCGCGTCCGGAGAAGCGGCCGTGGAGCTAGAAAAGCTGAGCCTGCAGGCGATCCGCGCGGAAAGCGAGCTCTGCCATACAAAATATCCGCTGCTTCTTGTACACGGCGTCTTTTTCCGCGATTCGAGGCTTGTCAATTATTGGGGCCGGATTCCCGCTTATCTCCGCAGGAATGGAGCCGAGCTTTATTACGGCGAGCACGGATCGGCGGCGTCCGTTTTGGAAAGCGGGAAGGAGCTTGCCGCGAGAATCCGGCAGATCACAGAGGAAACCGGCTGCGGAAAGCTTAATCTCATTGCACATTCCAAAGGAGGCCTCGATTGCAGGGCTGCGATCAGCCGCTCCGGCGCGGCGCATCTGGTCGCGTCTCTTACGACAATCAACACGCCGCACAGGGGCTGCCTTTTCGCAGATTACCTATTGGAAAAAATCCCGGAGAAAATCCAGGTACAGATTGCAAAAAAATACAACAAAGCGGCCGGTCTGCTGGGGGACCGGAAGCCCGATTTTCTGCAGGCTGTCCATTCCCTTACCGCCCAGGCCTGCGCAGCCTTCAACAGCGAGACGCCGGACAGTCCCGAGGTCTATTATCAAAGCGTCGGATCCGTTATGAAGCGGGCGAAAGGCGGAACGTTTCCTATGAATCTGACGTACCGTCTCGTAAAATATTTTGACGGAGAAAACGACGGACTGGTTTCCGTGGAATCTATGAAATGGGGAAAGCATTTTACGCTGATTCAAACGGAGGGAAAGGGCGTATCGCATGCCGATGTCATCGACCTGGACAGAAAGAACAAGGATGGCTTCGACGTCCGAGAATTTTATCTCCGGCTCGTACAGGATCTGAAAGACCGGGGTTACTGATAAAAAAACACTCCGCAAGGAGGCTTGCGGAGCCGGTTTGAGAGGGGCCTCTATGCGGGCCCGAATGTGACGGATACCACTACGTTTACAGAAGGCATAATAAAGTTATATACATAATCGCCGCCGTTGTTCTGGACGGCGACCGGCATGCCGCCTACGTCGATTGCCGTCACCTTATAGCCCGTATCCGGCGTAGTTTGGAAGAATACCGTGCGTCCTGCTTCGAGGCCGACTCTTTTGACGTTATTGCCGAAGTGAACCGTTCCCTGCCCTCTGGCCGCCGCCGTTACGTAAAGCGGTGTCGGTTCCGGGGTGTTCGGGGCAAACGTTACGACCACCTCCACGTCGCCGTACGGCATGTAAAACTGATAAACCGCATCGCCTCCGTTGTTTTTTACCTCATAATACGTTCCGCCTACACAGACGGATTCTACATGATGATAAGAGCCGGGCGTCGTCTGGAAATTGACATAGGTCCCCTGCCCTACCGTTGTGTATTTCAGGCCATTTCCAAAGTGAACGGTGCCTTCTCCGACCGAGGTGGCCATCAGCTTATATTGCTGCGTCTGAGGCGGCGTGCCCGTAGCAGAAACAAGGCAGAACCAGTCGATCACGGTCAGGCTGTTGCTCTGGAGCTGCGCGGCGGTCAGCCAAGTGCCGCTTGTCGTCGTGTTCCGCTCCGGCTTTGCAGCGGAGTCGTAAACCAGATACGTCCCGTTTGCGGAATTATACGCATTGATTGCCATAAAGTGATTGGGGACATGAACGATGACGGCTCCCCCGCTCTGCAGATGCGGAATGATCTTGCTGTCATAAATGGTTCCGCTCTGCAGACCGGAAATCGAAAAACCGTATGCATTGCCAAAGGCCGCCGTAATGTTTCCGTAGAACGGCCAGCGCATCGTTCCCTGTCCGTACGTTCCATTAAAATGATTATTCTCGTACGCCCACTGTGCGATTGCCTGCGGCTGTATGAAATTTCCGGTCACATAATTGACCGCGTTAACTGTCGCAAGAATCCCGCAGCCGGAAGCCGAAAGATTCCATCCCCCATATACTGCGCTTCCCCAGCGGGGATCGCTTTGCTGATAGCACTCCGCGGATGCGGAGGAGTCAATCCCGCCGAACCCGACGGCGACGATCAGCGCCAATACCAATGCAAACCATTTTTCCCTCATCTTCTTTCTCCTTTCGAATTACAAATATGTATATTTGTTTATATTCCGTAAAATCACGGCTATTTTGTATCATAATATTTTAAATTATTCAACCATCATTTTTTGTTCGCACTCTTTTTTATAAAGAAAAATGCAAAACGGTCTGTCATGGTATATAATGATCCACCAAGGAGGGAAACGGCTTGTTTACAGAAGAAACAAAAAACAGCGCAAAAGCGGTCGTGCCGGTCTCCGACGCGGCCTCTGTCGCTTATTTATTGGACGGCTGGGAGGAAACGATGCTTTGGTCTTATCTTCAGGGATATATGGGGAGGGCCTATGCAGTGGGCATGCCCCCCAGATCCGCGCAGATCCTCGTCGGAAGCTTTTGTTTTTTCTCCGGGCAGCCGGAGGAAGCGCTGGTGCGAAATATTCCGCCGGATTTTCAAGAAGAGTGTCTTCTCATGGTTCCGCGGCAGAGCGCCTGGCAGCCGCTGATCGAGGCCGTTTATGCAGAGCATGCCTCTCGCATACAGCGATATGCAATCAAAAAGGAGCCATGGGTTTTCGATCGAAAAAAATTAATCCAGTACGCCGAAAGCATTCCGGAGGGATACCGGCTGGCGCCAATTGACGAAAAAATCTATTTTGAAACGAAAAAAGCGGAATGGTCCCACGATCTGACATCGCAGTTTTCCAGTTATGAGCAATACCGAAAATATGGTCTTGGCATCGCCGCGCTCTGCGGCAGAGAGCTGGTCGCCGGCGCTTCTTCCTATACTGTATATGACGGAGGGATTGAAATCCAGATTGACACGGAGCTGAAGCACCGCAGGAAAGGACTGGCCGCGGCATGTGGCGCGAAACTGATTCTTGAATGTCTGGAGCGGGGACTTTATCCCAGCTGGGATGCCCACGACCGGCGATCCGCCGCGCTGGCGGAAAAGCTCGGTTATCATGTGAGCCACAGCTATATCACCTATTGCGTCAGTTTTCCGAAGGCTCCAGCTGCTCGCGAATAAAAGGAAGAACCTCTTCGGTTCCGATATTTAAAACGACTGCAAATTCGTCATAGAGAAGCTTCTCCGCCTCTTTAAAGAACCGTTCGTCCGCGACATGCAGTTTTCTGCCCTTTCCCGTAAGCGTCTGCTTGTGAAGGTAAATTGCTTTAATCATTCTAATTAAAGCATTACGGTCTCCTTGGGAAAGAATCTGCCGGTACCGTTCTCTGCGCGACTGTTCGTTTTCGATCCATTCCGGCTCTTCCTCGGGCATATTTTGTATCAAGCCGCAGACCTCTTCTCTCGAAAGCACGCGCCGCATTTTTCCCGCCAGCTTCTCGCTGGCGAAAGGAACATAAATCAGCGCCGTTTCGCTGTATATCGGTCTGAGCACATAATACTCTATAAGCTTGCCGTTGAATTCTTTCTTTGTGATGTCCATTATCTGACATACACCCTGCGGGGCGTACAGGATGATATCGTTTTTTTGATACATTTCATTCACCTGTTTCACGGTAAAATGTAAAACATATTACCACGTTTTCTTATATTATACTACTTTTCCCCTTTAAAATCAACGTTCAAGCCTGTATTTTTGTGCACATTGCACAAAAATACGGTAATAAATTTACTCTGTTTCTTCTTCTGGCCGCGGCCTTTGAATATATTCGATATACGCATAATCCGAGTAGCGTTCCGACGTTTCGCGCATAAATTCATACGCCTTTTCATGCAGATATTTCTGCGCTTCCTTGACGGACATAGAAGCGTCGGCGTAAAACGGCTCGCTGACATAGATCGTGCGTCTCGGATGTTTTACCCATTTCAGCAGACCTTTGTTTTTCTGATACGTTACACAGACGGATACAACGGGCTTCCCCCACATTGCGGGATACCGGAAGGACGTGCTCTTATAGGGACGGATGAAATTGCAGTACGGCCAGATATGGGCTTCCGGAAAAATCCCGACGCAGTAGCCCGCATCCGCCCTTTGGCGAACGGCCTGCATAAATTTGTTCATCGCAGGAACAGAGGCGGTCGGAATCGGAATCGCGCCGAGCATCTGCACCAAGCCCCTTATTTTTTTGATGGAAACGGCATCCGGGCCCGTAATGACAAACGCCCGCTTAGGAAACGAAATCAGCGCCGGGATAAAGGCATCTGTAAAATGCGTATGATTGATATACATAAAATACCCGGTCTTGCGCAGTTTTCTTAACACGCCCTGGTTTCTTACCCGATAGCCCCCGATAAATAATGAATAGAAAAAAACAATCGGTATCGCAATAATATAATACAGAAACCATGCGACCAATCTCCAGAGCCAAAACTTGGGCAAAAACGGAAATTCCTTATCAATCTCCTGCGTATTGATATTCGTTCCGGCGAAATCGTCATTTAACGGATCATCATAATATACGATTTTCTTTTTGCGTTTCATAAAATTATAAACCGCCACATCAAATTTAAAACAAAAGGTTTAAAACGGGGTGATCATATCATATTTGAGAACTTTCTGTCAACGAGAAGGCATGGCGGGTACGTTTTTACTAGACTGACGCCGTTTAGTAAAAACGGCCCGGCAAGTCCTCGGCAATTGGGAAAATCTACTATATCTGTCAAATGTTTCCATTTGGTTGTTCCCTCTCATTTTATTTTTACTTGCCTCCGCCTGGATAGTAAAAATCTCTTCTCCACAAAACCTGGTCATAAATTCCCAATAAAATGGAAACCGCGAGCCGTGAGGCCCGCGATTTCTTTATCCCACAATCTGCTGGATCTGCGAAAGCTTATCCTCAGCAATATTTTTGAGAAGAAAACGTTCCATTTCGTTGCCGTTTAAAAAGGCAAGCGTGGATGCGTCGCACTGTCCGGACTGAGGCAGGCCGGCCTGCGATTGGACGTTTTTCAATGTTTGAACCATTGCAGGGCCGAAGCTCCCGTCCGGGACGCCGTTCTTCCAGCTGTGCGCTTTTACCTCGTCCTCCAGAGCCTGTGACAGACGCGCAATCCGCAGCTGCAGCTTTTGGACCTCGATTCCCCGGTCTCCGCGCTGAAGCGCTTGATTGATATAAATATATTGCAGGTTCAGCACGGAAAGATCGGAATCCGAAGAACCGCCGCCCTCGCCCGTCGTATACGAAACATAAGGCAGGAAACCGCATTTTGTCCATTTCCTTGCCGGATAACCTGAATTTCCCCATTGATCCGGGATATTCGCAAGCGCCGTAAGCTGAACGCCGTTTTTCCAGCGCGTTGTACACTCCGCGGCAAGGCCTTTTCCGACATAAATGCCGCAGTGCCCGGGCGTCCACAGATACTGTCCGACTACGATATTTTCGAAGTTCTCGCTGACGTCCACGCAGACGTTCAGCATTTGACCCTCGTCAATATCGGGAACGCCGTTCGATTCATATTTCGCGCCGCCGTAAATATTTTCAGGATTTCCGTCCCAGCCCCACAGAATCGCTTTTACAAAACAAACACAGTCGAAGCCGAAATAGTCCTCGCCGATCAGCTTCGTAAAATAATCAACGCGTTCCGCGGTATACCAGGACGGATTCGCCCGAAGCTTCCTGTCAATCGTATACTGCGTCACCGGCCAGCCAAAAACACCGCTCATATAAACAGTGTTATAATTGGACGCGACAGCAATACATTTTTCCGCAAACTCTTCCGCCGACATTACCTTCTGCGCGGCTACGAGCTGAATATTGTCCTGGCCTGACAATACGTTTTTACTGTTTACCTCCATGACAACACACCTTTTCCACTTGTATTTAGGCTATAACCCATATATCATATGCGTTGTTTCCTCAATTCGGTGCATGCGGGAGGCAAACGAAAGCGGAAATCAGAAGATACGCGCCACCCTTGAAACACAACCACTATAGGTCGAGCACGCGCTCAAAACAACCGCCCGGTCCACCTCATTCTGCGACATCGTCAGCAGCTGCGGCTTATGCCATTTTTTCATAATTTTTTTTCCATGATCTTCCATTATCGAATTCCTCCATATTTTTCCAAAATTTTGATCAGCTTCATCAGGTGTTTCTTGTTCAGGACGTATTCATTTGTCCCATCGATTTTCTGGATTACCTTCTGCTCTGTCAGGAGCGACGTCATCCGATATGCGGCGTCACGGTTCAGTCCCGTGGCCGCCATAATCGTTTCCAGACTGCACGGTCCGTTTGCCAGAGCATCCAAAATCTTCTTCGTTGCAATGTCGCTAAAGTTCTTCAATTTATCACCGATTCTCTCATAATCCATATGATTTCCCGGCGGATTGACGCGTCCGTGCCCAATCGAAATAATGCAGGCGCCCCTGTTACAGAAATATTCGATAGTTCCCGCGGTGAACGCCAGCTTTTCCAGGCACACGCTCTGTTCCTTTGGTCCTCCCATAAGCATTCTGCGGAACAGATAATGATCCGTGACGTTAAGGAGCTCCCCGTACGTTTCAACCTGGCTTTTCATCCGGGCGAGATCCTTCTCTACAATGTCCCGCACCGATTCAAAGCAGATTTCATATTCTTCATAGTAATCCGACAGGAATTCAAGCAGCATTGATTTCAGCGAAGGCTTCCGGCTGTCGCCGAGCGAGCAGGATTCATACAGCGCGATCAGTTCGGCTTTGACAGAAGGCGCATACGAGGCGCCCTCCATATATGTATAAAAGTTTTCCCGATTTCTCATCGCATACTGCAGGATTTCATACGGCATCATTTTAAATGTATGCAGACACTCAAGCAGCGTACAGAACAAATCGGTTTCGCTTTTCCCGCTGATAATTTCGAATACCTGCTGCATCGTCAGCTCTTCTCTGAAAAACGCGGGCCGCAGGATCACGGAGGTCAGCGGATAGTTTTCTCTGGTACGCGTGAAAAACAATCTTAACAGCCCACACTTTTTGTATATGTAGCTCATAAGAATGCTCGACGCCGCGCGGATGCGCAGTTCATCCTGCTCCTCGTTTTCGTATGTGAGATAAACAGCTCCGCTTCTGTCGTTCGACGTATAATTCAGCATCATCAATGCATCCCGGGGCGCCGGCCCGCAGGGCATGATATAGATGGAATAATAATGGTCGCCGACCTTTCTATGGGAAAGGTACTTTGCATCCGCATACTTCTCGTCGAAATACGGCGCCGGCTCGCTGATCAGGCTGGACGCCTCCGGCGTTCGCGTTTTCGCCGGCGCAAGCTCTTGGCTGACCTCAGTGGAGAAGTCAAACTGCTTCTTGATAATAATCCGTCTTCTCCTGGCCGGCTTCGCAGCTTTGCTGTTCTTTCTCTTCGAGCTGCTTGTCCTTGCGGACCGCTTCTTTCCGGCGCTTTTCCTGCCGGAGCCCGTTCGTTTTCTGTGATTTTCGTTACCACCATCGCCATTCATAAGATTCATCCCTTTCTGATATGCAAAATTCGCAAGTTAATGAAACCAATCACATATATCATGATACTTTGAGCATCCGGCCGCCACGATCAGATCCTCCAGCTCGTCCCTGGTAATGAGCTCCATTACCGGCTTTCTCCATTTCTTTCCCATAAAAATACCTCCTGTTAAAATATTTTAAAATGATTATCGTGTATCATGCGTTGGATATAAAATAGGCCGCTGATGTGCAGCGCACTGCGCTCCTCATATATAACCCTATTATAGTCAAGCCGTATCAGCGATAAAATAATCACATATTTTGTTCGTGTAATTTTGTCTTCCAGCGAACACTCCTGTGTTGATTGCACCAATAAATTTTCCACATGATTTGTCTCCAAATAATTTCTCAGCGTCCTGGAGGTGTATCTGTAGCTGTCTTTATATTGATCGTACAGCGCTCCGACGGCGTCATGGATCTTGTTCAGGTATGCGACAAGAGTCTTTACGAATTCGCTGTAATTAAACAGCAGCGTGGCAAGACTGTATTTGACCTCCTGCGGGAGCGCCGTATCGTCCAGCAGCTTCACGACGTACATGTCGCGCGATTGAATCATTGCGGGGATTAAATCCTCCGGGATAATTTTCCGTTCGGAATAGAGACACTCTCGCAGGATCGGCTCCGCTCCCTCCTGCTTGTCCGCCGTTTCAATCGAATCGATCAGATCCATGAACGAATTGACTTCCTTAGCTTTGTCTAAAAAAACCGTCAGAAGTACGGTCCATCGATTTATATTTTTGTCATTTTCCGGTATATACAGAACGGCGGCAATCGAATCGTCAAACTCTTTTGCCAGTTCAAACAAATTGTTATACCGCAAAAAAGTATCCCGCTTCAGCAAAGAATATTCAAAGGTGATCCGCTCATAATCTTTTTCCCGATTGGCCTTATCAATCACATTCAGCACGTCGAACAGAATGCTTTTCTTCATACTCGCAATGCTCCAGGAACTCATGGCTTGTCCGCAACCTCCTTTGCCCCAAAAATCAATTCAAATACCGTGACATAATTTCCAAAATATCTAATACCTGAATCCGCTGGATATATTATCATATTCTGGAAACAGAATCAATATCTTTTTCGAACTATTTTCGAAAAAATTTTAATATCATTTTTTCGATGACAAAACGATCGAATTTATATATATAATATAGGTATTCTAAATAGATCGATCGAATTCAAAGCAATATAAAAAACACAAAACTTTAAAATATTACGATTTTTACAATTTTGAATGTAATTTTAACAAAATAGACTTTTTAGGCATAGCAAAAAAAATTGTATTATTTCAGAAATAATACAATTCTCATGGTTTTCGCTTAAATTCTAATAGTATTAAGTTTTACTTTTTAGACGCTTTGATCAAATGAAAAGTGCTTATTTTGCGAATTTCGCACGCGCCGTCGCTGCTCAGCAGGTCCCCGCTTCTGAGATAGGAAAGCGCAGGGCAGCCACGGCCGCAGACGACGTGCAAGGGACATTTCCCGCAGCCGTAATCCGTTGAAAGGCGTGAAGCCAAAAAAGAAGAAAAAGTTTTAAAGGTATGAGCGAACGCCTCCCAGTCGAGGGAATACACGTTCGCCAAAGCGAACCGGCTGTCGTAAAGATTCTGACACGGCTGCAGCGAGCCGTCCGGTTTGACGCAGAAATTATTTTGCGGTTCGTCGTCGGTCAGATCGCAATGAGAGGCGGGCATGGGAAGCGAAACATTTTCGATTCCATGCTCTTCATAAAGCTGTTTGATCCGTAAAATAATATCGACACGCTCCTGGACAGGAATCTGCATTTCGGCCCAGTTCGCCGCGGCGTTTCCCTGGGGCGTTGCGAACGCAAACGAGGGAAGCCCGCCCAGCTCCAGAACAAACCAAAAATACTCCTCAAAAAAGGCCGCGTTCGTTTTATTCAGCACCATTTTGTAAACCGGCTTGTTGCAGAAGACACGCTTCCTCGTATTTGCCATTACTTTTGAAAAGACACCGGGGCCGCGCATGCTGGCGTTTGCGGCTTCGTTGGGCCCGTCCAGGCTGATCTGCAGGTAAAAATGCGGATTCCGTTCCATCAGCTCGTAGAAGAGGGCGTTATCCAACGTTCCGTTTGTAATAAAATTAAAGTCCATTTCCGAATCACGAACGCTTAATTCGGAGATGGACTTTAAAATTCGATCGATTTGTGTATGTAACAGCGGTTCTCCGCCCGACAATGTCACCGACCTGACATGATAGCGAACCTTAAGATCCGTTATAAAGCGAAGCAGTACCTCGGGATCGAGCTCCACCGTTTCCCGGTTTCTGCCGGAACTGTTATAGCAGTCGCGGCAGTCCAGATTACAGCGATTTGTAATTTCTATATATACGCTTTTAATTATCATAGTCGTCTACATATTTCCGGAGCATGCGCGACGCGTTCAGGAACTGCTTTTTGTTCAGTCTGTAATACGTACGCTTCCCAACGTTGCGCTTAATGACGAAGCCGCAGCTGTTCAGGATCTCCATATGGTGCGTCAGCGAGGACATCGGGACGTCGAGCAGCCGGCTCAGCTCTCCGTTGTAGCATTCCTTTTCATGCAGAATTTCAATGATCTGCGCGCGCGTCGTGTCGGTGAAGGCCTTAAACAGCTCTCCAAGCTTTTCTTCGTTGGTGTGGCCGCCCAGAAAATTATTATAATATTCCATGTAGCCGATTCCGATCGTATAGTACAAGTTTCTGGACGCATTAATTTTGCAGATCATGTTCGGGGCAAACAGCAGGCCGATGACTTTTACTTCCTTTGTCGGAGGCGCAATATTCTGGGACAGAATCTCAATCTTCGACTCCGCCTCCTTCTCGCTGATTTCGTTCTCGATCACCGCAGCATCAAGCGACTTGTCATTGATGCATGCAACAAGCGTTGCATGCAGCGTCGCACGCTGCGAGGAAAAATTGGCATATTCCAGAGAAAACTCCTCAAACATTTTCTGGATGTATTCTTTCAGCTTCGCTACGGTCTCCTCGGGATGCTGAATAAAGGACATAATTTCCCAGCGAATTTCCGTAGAAGCATTCAGACCGTTCATATAACTCATGAACAGATCTCGTTCATTAATGATGTCCTCATAGAATTTATCCTGGAAATTATTATAGGGATCATTGAATTTCATTGCCTGATAGATAATTTTTTTCGGTTCCCAACGGTCGATCGCCCGGATCAGATCCTCGCACGACGAATACGTATCAATTTCCGTACGAAACAGCCAGTCGAACAAATTCATCCTTCTCTCTGCTTTATTTACGAAAAACATACGAAGGCCGTCATTTAGCCTTTTGTTAGCGATAAAAAGTCTATAATAAGCGTCTGAAATTTTATCATTTGGCTTGAATCCCTGACGCGGACAGATATCTTTATAGCTCTCTGTTGTCTGAACAGCGCTCAAAAGTGCAAAAAAATCAAACATTATTTCTTTATTTTTCTCTAAAGTATATTTGCAATCAGACATTTTATATCCTCCCTTATCCTTCTTTCCACTGAATTTCCAGTTTTTACAGCCCTCATTCTAATATATGTACGAATTTTAGTCAAATGAAATTTTAAGGTTCTCGTTGATTTTTGTGCTTATTTTGGACATTTTTATTAATTTAGAGTCCTTAAATTCGAACATAAAAGTCGAGAAAAATTCGTAAATATAAGGGTTTTTCTGCTTTTTCGCATTGAATACGAAAGTAATTTTTATTTTTGATTCTTCATTTTCGAAATCACATGCAAAAATTGATTTTTTCCTTATTTTTACAGGAAATTTCCAATATTTTACTTTTCCGTTTAAAGCACGGTATACAGTTTCCATCCGCTCCTCCCACGGCTGTTCACTGTCTATCCTAAGTATACCCTCTTTCATCGTATTTTTATGCATATCGACATATAAAAATTTCATGTCGTAACAATAATCTCCCTGCTTTCTGTATTTTTGCGGATTCATTTTTCGAACCGCCATGATGAATTCTCCGGGAAGCGCGGAGGGATTAAGTGCAAACTCGAATTTCAGTTTCTTGCCGTCGCAGCGGATCGTTTCGCTGCCGTCTCCGATGCGGAAGCACAGCGGACTTTCGGATCGGAGCTCCAGAAATTTTCCCTTTTGAAATTCGGCTTGTTTCCTTTTCCAGGCTTCCGACATGTAAAAAGCGTCTCGGAGCCGGCGCAGCGCGCGCCCGTTCATCTTCATTTTAAACGGGCTGTCCAGACAGGCGTGGGCGTCTACGGGGAGCCGAAAGAGACGCTCGTCCAGATCCTCGTACTCCTTTAAAAAATCGCGCAGCTTCCGTACAGGCTCTAAAAATCCGGCCGGCTCGAATATTTTACAGGTGTAATCCAATGTGAGATAAAGGTAAAAATTAACATCGTAGGCCACCGCTGTTTTCAGGATTTCCTCTGGTTTCAGATGCGGAAAGCGCTGTGTGAGAAGCGCAGTGTCGAGATAGTTTCTGAGCTTAAGCCGCAGGAAGATATTCGGATCCTCTTCGTAGCTGATGTTGGAGCAGCCGAAATCGTCGACAGCCGTTACATAAAGCTGGCAGACATATAGATCCAGATCTCCAAGCACATAGAAGGAATAGTCTTCCTCGAGCCGGATTTTTTGTCTGCGCGCCAGAATGCCGGCCGTGTGGGCTTCGTCGATGTAAAGCGCCGTGTGCAGCTCGGCCGTTACGCCTTCCTGCGGTACGACATAGGGGGTGAGATGGGTGGGATATTCCTCCGTCGGCGTTTCCGTCTGGCAAAAATTCCCGCCGTTCAAATAATAAAAGCCCAGACGGTTCATAATCGTGTGTGCGGCTTGGACGTCCTTTGCTTCTATGAGCAGGTCGATGTCGTCGCATTCTCTGGTCAGCGCGTCGCCGTATATAAAATAAGAAACGGCAAGGCCTTTATAGACGACGTATTGTATTCCGGCGGCTTCGAAGGCTTCTGTAATTTTCCGGCACCATTCCAGGCGCTTGGCTGCAGCGGCGAGATTTCGGGCTTTTGCAAGCTTGACCAGCTTGCCGAAGCGGCCGCTTTCCGGCAGCACATATGAGGAAAGCACGTTGATGACGCGATGGTTGATCAGCATGGCGTAAAAGTCTTTTGTGAATAAAAAGCCCTCTTTGCCTGCGCAGGGAGGCGTTCCTTCGATATAGTCCTTCATTTTCCGGAGCATATAGTCCTGCGCTTCGTATACGTATTTTTTGAGATAGTCCGGCGCGCTGTCATAAATCCGTCTGTTGTATCTGCTGCTGAAGGCGGTATTGGGATCGTGCGTCGTGTTATAAATCAAATTGACTTTTTTGGAAAGAAAAACCGTGATTTTATCTCGGAGGCGCGGCGTTTCAACCTTGAGGTATTTTCCGTTGCTGTTGCTGACCTCCGTGACCTTGCCAAAACAATATTCCCTTTCAATCTGTTCCGAGGCGACGGCGTTGTCGCCCTTCGTGATATATAGGATATCGTCGCCTGTTTTTTCAATTCGTATAATTCTGTGGACGACGAGCTTGGGCGCCTGATCAATGCAGACGATGATATCTCCTATTTTATAGGAATCCTGCTTCGTGATCTGAATGACGTCTCCGGCGACTAAAAAAGGGATCATGCTGTATCCGCCTACCGGCAGTCTTCCGCCGGTCTGCTGCAGTTTCATGTCTGTAAGTGTTCTAAGTACGTTTCTGCCGTCCATAAATCTGAATACCTCATCTCGTATGTTTTGTCTGACAGCTGCGCTAATGTTTTGTATTTTGCCGGAATCTGTTTATCGTCCACGGCGGAGAGCTGTCCCTTCAGCAGTTTTTGAAAACCGCTATATGTGTTTAGTTTTTTAAGATACGGCGTTTGGCTTCCGTATCCTTCCAGAAAGATGACGGCGTTGATTTTATAATGGGCGTATCGTGTTTTTTGCTCGATCGGAAGCAGGTAACGCCGGATGGTTCCGCTTTCTACATAGTGCATTTCGCTGAGCGGATTTTCGAGGACTTCGCGTAAAATCCCGTATCCTCCCGGCCGAAGGGAAAGCTTTTTGAAAACAGGTTCTATACAGAGTGTTTTTTGTGATATATAAATCTCGTCGTCTGTGATATACTCATATCCGCGCAGCCATAGGAACGCGGCCAAGGTCGATTTTCCGGCCGTTGTGCCTGCCGACAAGATAAAGGCCTTGTCATCTTTGGCAACAGCGGCTCCGTGGAGTGTGAGGATTCCGTCTTCGGGCACCAACGTCAAATACATCAAATTTTCTATTATTTGCAGTGCGTTCGTGTCCCGAAGTTCGATTTTTTGTATTTCGGTCTCCCATGGGAGCAGGGAAAAAGCCGTGGATGTGTTTTGAGGACAATATATGCAGCAAATGTCTTTTGCATAAAGTACAGTAAATTCTTTTCGGATTTTGTGTAAATCTGGCTTCTCTGCAGTTAACCAATGTGAATTGCACGAATACATGAGTTCGTATATTTTGAGCAGCTCTTCGTTATCCGAAACAACAATAAAGTCGTATTTACATTTCTCCCTTTTATAGTAAAGGACTCTCATACTGGAATTAAAATCTGTTTTTTGATCGCGTTTTCTGCAAATTCCTGTACATCCGCTTGAATCGTTGCTTCCGGTTCATCATAAATCTTTGTTAATTCTTTCACGACGTCTTCTATTGACATGCCTTTTCGAAACAAGTCGATGATGTCCAAGGCTATTTCGTCAAGAATGTGCGTATTTTCCGTCTCTGGATCATAGAAAACAGTTCCTTCTCCTTTTCCCAGCTTCGTTTCCTGCATTTTTCCATTTATTGTATATTTTTCCATAATTTATTTCACCTGCCATTTTTTATAATTTCAGACGGTAAGAATATAGCACAAAATGTGCTATTTTTCAACAAATTGACCGAATATACATCAGTAATTTTTATTACAAGAACACTATTTAAAATTCTGTATTAATTCAATAAATATTTTTATTTTTAATCTTTATTTTCCGATTGGAATGGAAGAGGATTCAGAGTATTAAACGTTTTTACTAAAGGGCACGAGTTTAGTAAAAATGGCCTCTGGACAGTTCCAGCCAGGCAAATTCCCGACTGATGTTCCTCTGTTTTTACTTCCA
>ENA-UOIY01001252-UOIY01001252.1-human-gut-metagenome-genome-assembly--contig:-P114-NODE-1252-length-28784-cov-11.095130_pt1 | contig 28784 bp, 27 predicted proteins | sample MGYA00242335_ERZ723882 | MGnify/ENA metagenome assembly ERZ723882
AATACCTCTCGGCTCGCAAACGTGCGAGCGAAGCGAGTGCGCTGCGGCGAGCCGCTATCCCTTTCAAACGAGAGCCTTGCAAAGCAGGGCTCTCGTTTGAGTCTTTATAGTAGATGGACGCCGCGAGCCTTGCAAAGGTTCACGGTTTCTTCGTCCCAAATACCGGATTGTACTTCGCCGATGTGCGCGCAGCCGATAAGCAGCATGCAGAGCCGCGATTGGCCGACGCCGCCGCCCATCGTGAACGGCATTTCGCCGGCGAGCAGCGCCTTGTGGAACGGCAGCTTCCGGCGTTCGTCACACCCGGCGAGCGTGAGCTGGCGATCCATGCTCTCGGGGCTGACGCGGATGCCCATGGAGGACACCTCGAACGCGCGGTCGAGCACGGTGTTGCGGAAGATGATGTCGCCGTTTAAGTCCCAATCATCGTAGTCCGGGGCGCGTCCGTCGTGCTTCTGGCCGGAGCGGAGTGTTTTGCCGATCTGCATGATGAAGCAGGTCGGGTGCGTTTTGGTGTATTCATTCTCGCGCTCAGAGGGCGTGAGATCGGGATACATGTCCTCAAGCTCCTGGCTCGTGATGAAGGAAACGTCGCGGCTCAGGTGCGCCTTGAGCTGCGGGAACTCCCATTCCAGCTCGTCGCCGGTCATGCAGATGGCCGTAACGATGCGCCGCACGGCGTCCTTGAGATAATCGAGATTGCGATCCTCCTCGCGGATGACCTTTTCCCAGTCCCACTGGTCAACGTAAACCGAGTGGAGGTTGTCGAGCACAGGCTCGTCGCGCCGGATGGCGTTCATGTCGGTGTAGAGTCCCTTGCCCTCATAGAAGTTGTACTCGCGCAGCGCCCAGCGCTTCCACTTGGCCAGAGACTGCACGACCTGGCACTCCGCGCCGTCTACGGCGGGGACATCAAAGGAGACCGGACGCTCGATGCCGTTCAGGTCATCGTTCAGGCCGGTGTCGGTGCGCACGAACAGCGGCGCGGACACGCGCTTGAGATTCAGCGCCGAGCCCAGATTCTTTTGGAAGCTCCTCTTGATGAATTCGATGGCTCTCTGCGTCTCGTAGACATTCAGCCGTGGTGTGTACCCTTCGGGAATAATGCAGCCGCTCATGTTTACCCCTCCTTGTTAAAATTTTTTTATGAGATATGCGCGGCAAAAAAACTAAATTTGATATGCCTCGGCGAGCTTTCGCAGATGCGTCCGAAATGCTTCCACGGCGCTCTCCGGCGAGAGAAGCTTCATATCCCCGCCGAACGAGCAGACCCAGCCAAAAAACGGCTCGCTCACCGCCACCGGCACGGTCACGGTGAAATATCCCTCGCGCGAGGGGATGAGCATGGTGTCTGCGCCGAAGCGGTCGATCACGGCCCCGGCGAGCGTGTCGCGGCATTCGAGCCGGATTTTCTCCGGTGTACCGGAAAACATACCGAAGTGCGCGCTCGTATATTCGCTCATGTCGAGCGCGGCAAACGCTTCCCGCCCTTCGCGCCCGTCCCCGGCGGTGCGCAGATCGCAGATCTTGTCCACGCGGTAATGCCGGATGGCGGAAGCGGCGCTGTCGTAGCCGACGAGATAATAGTTCTCGTCGTCCCACAGCAGAGCGTAGGGACTCACGTCGTACCACGCACCGCCGCGGCGCAATATGCGCTCTCCGCGCCCGTCGTACCCGGCGTAGTGAAACCGGATGCGCTTATCGCCGTTGATGGCGGCGTGCAGCTCGTCCACCAGATAGTATATGGACTCGTTCATCGTCTTGATGCGGTTTTTGACGACGACCTGCCGCCGCAGCCCCTTGGCCTGATGGATGCTGGTGAGCCCTTCGAGCTTGGCGATCAGCTCCAACGACTTTTTTCGCGTGATGAATCGGGAGGACTGCACGCTGTCAGCGAGCAGCCGCAGCTCCGGGAGCTGGAACACCCGTTCGCCGATATACCAGCCGCTGCTGTTCCCGTCGCGGACGCGGATCAAATCGAGCCCGAAGGCCTGCAGCGTTTCCAAATCGCTGTATACGCTCTTGCGCTCGGCGCTGATGCCCTCCGAGGCAAGATACTCCAAAAGCTGCGCCGTGGAGATGGGATGCGCCTCATCGGAATTGCGTTCAAGATACTGCCGGAGAAGCAGCAGCTTGAGCTTCTGATTGGCGGAGCGCGCCACAGCGGTTCCCTCCTCGAAGAAATATTTTCGTCATTATAATACCAAATCTTTCACAATGCAATGGGGAAAAGTCATTGAATCCAAACCCGGAAAAGATTATAATAAGGGAAAATGACGAACCCTTCGCGCGCGAGACTACCAAAAGAGCTTTCCCCGCGAAAAAGAGAAATCCGGAGCAATTTATGGAAAACCATTGCTTTTATCTTTCGACGATCTCCGCAGACGCTGCCGATACCGCGCGGCGGTACGGTCTGGGGCTGGAGATCGCGGAATACTGCACCGCCTGCAACATGGACGAGCGCTTTTCGGAAACGGATCAGGCGGTGCGCGAAAAGCTTTCAGAAATCGCGCGCGTGACGCTGCACGCGCCGTTCAACGAGCTTTTCCCCTGCGCCATCGACCCGCGGGCGAGAGCGCTTGCCGCCGAGCGCTTCCGCGAGGCGATCGCCCTTGCAAAGCGCTATGGCGCGGAGAAGGTCATTATCCACGGCGGATATAACCCCAAAATGTACTACCCCTGCTGGTATACGGAGCAGTCGGCCGTTTTCTGGAAGGACTTTTTGCGCGTTGACCCCGGCGTGGACATCGTTCTCGAAAATGTGCTGGAAGAGGAGCCGGAGTATCTGTTGGATATTGTCCGCGCCGCAGATCATCCGCGGCTGGGACTTTGTCTCGACATCGGCCACGCGAACGCTTATTCCACCGTTCCAGCAGTTGAATGGCTCGAGCGCTTCGCGCCGTATCTCCGGCATTTTCATCTGCACAACAACGACGGCAGCTGCGACGCCCACGCGCCGCTCGACGAGGGAAGTATCCCGATGAAGGAGTTTTTGGAGAAAGCGCTCGCGCTCTGCCCCGGCGCGACATTCACGCTGGAACTGCCGGAGGACACCGCGCGCGGCGCGCTCTGGCTCGAAGAAAACGGATTTATTCCCAAGGAGACAAACGCATGACACTCAAAGAATGGACAGCGAAGATCACACCGCCGGACGAGTCGGCTATGGAAGAGGCGCGCCGCCGGCAGGCGCAGCTTGCCAAGCCCCCCGGCAGTCTTGGACGGCTTGAGGAGCTCTCCGTGCAGCTCGCCGGGATCACCGGGCGCGTACATAATAAAATGGAAAAGAAGCATCTTCTCGTTTTCGCCGCGGATAACGGCGTTGTGGATGAGGGGGTGTCGAGCGCGCCGCGCTCCGTGACGCTCTCGCAGACGATCAATCTGACGCGCGGCAAGACCGGCGCGGCAACGCTCTGCAAGCACTTTGGCTGCGGTATCACCGTCTGCGATGTCGGCGTCGCGGCGGATATCCGCGAAAAGGCGGTGCTATGCCGCAAGATCGCCTACGGCACGAAGAACATTGCCCGCGAGGCCGCCATGACGCGCGGGGAATGCGAGCGCGCGGTGCTCACCGGCATCGAGCTCGCCGCCGAAACGGATGCGGATGTGCTCGGCGTCGGCGAGATGGGCATTGGCAATACGACAACGTCCTCCGCCGTGCTCGCGGTGCTGCTGGGCGCGGATGTGGAGGCCGTCACAGGCCGCGGCGGCGGCGTGACGGATGAGGCATTTGCAAAGAAAAAGACCGTCATTCAAAAGGCGATAGAGATCAACGCGCCGGACAAGTCCGACGCGCTTGATGTGCTCGCAAAGGTCGGTGGGTTTGATCTCGCCGCCATGTGCGGCGCATTCCTCGGCGCGGCGGCGACGCGCCGCCCTGTCGTGATCGACGGGCTCATCTCCGCCGTGGCGGCGCTCTGTGCCTGCCGCATCTGCCCGGACGTGCGCGCGTATCTCGTGCCGAGCCATGCCTCCTATGAGATCGGATATAAGCTTGCCATGAACGAAATGGGGCTGGAGCCGATGCTCCTGCTCGGTATGCGCCTCGGCGAGGGGAGCGGCTGCCCGCTCGCCTTCGAGGTGCTGGACGCCGCCTGTGCCATCATCAACGATATGGCGACGTTCGATGAGGCCGGCATTGACGACGGCTACCTTGACGAAATTCGTGAGGGCGATAAATTCACCGTGGAGGGTACGCGATGAAGGCATTCATCTCTGGCGGCGCGAAAAACGGAAAAACGACGCTCGGACAGGATCTCGCCGTGCATCTTGCCGCAGGCGGGACGCATTACTATATTGCCACCATGATCTCCGCCGACGCTGAGGACGATGAGCGCATCCGCCGCCACATTGCCGACCGCGCGGGACTAGGCTTTGAGACCATCGAATGCCCGCGGCATATCCTCTCGTGTCTCGATACCGCCGACAAGAACTGTGTATTTCTGCTCGACAGCGTCACGGCGCTGCTGCAAAACGAAATTTTCCCGCCGGAGAAAAACTATGCGCTTGATCTCCCGGCGGCGGAGCGATGCGCGCGGGAGCTTTTGGCGTTTGTCCGCTCGGTGCACAGCGCCGTGCTTATAAGCGACTATATTTTCTCGGACGCCGGGGAGTACGACCCTATGACCGAGCAGTACCGCCGTGCTCTCGCCGGGATCGACCGGGTGCTCGCGCGCGAGTGTGACACGGTCGTGGAGCTCGCCGCCGGTCAGCGCATCGTCCATAAGGGGGGGCTCCCGTTTTGAAAAAGTATCTGCACGCTCTGGCCATGTGCCGGAGCATGTTCTGCGCGATCCCGTGCCTTTCTCGTGTGTGGAACGAGGAGGCACGCGATAAAATGCTTCTGTTCCTGCCCGTCGTCGGGCTGGAGATCGGCGCGATCTGGGCGCTGCTCGCGTGGCTCTGCCGGTATCTGGCGCTTCCGGCGTCCGTATATGGCGTCGTGCTCGGCGCGTACCCGTTTCTTGTGACGGGCTTCATCCATCTCGACGGCTTCATGGACGTGACCGACGCCGTGCGTTCCTGCCGCGATCTCGCGCGGCGGCGCGAAATACTCAAGGACTCGCACGTCGGCAGCTTTGCCGTCATTGGTATTGTGCTGCTCGCGCTGTGCCAGACGGCGCTCTTCGCCTCGGCGAAGGAGACGGCCAGCCTCTGGACGCTTTTTCTGCTCCCGGCGGTCAGCCGGTGCGGCTCGGCACTTGCCGTAACGGCGCTGCGCCCGATGTCCACGAGCCAGTACGCCGCGCAGAAAAAGCCGAAGTCACACATCATCGTACTCGGCGTACAGCTTGCCGTATACCTCGTGGCGGGCTTTCTTGCCGGATGGAAAACCGGCCTCGCGCTCTGCGGCTGTCTCGCCGGGTACGCGCTCGCACTCCGGAAGGCTTACCGCTTGCTCGACGGTATGAACGGTGACATTTCCGGTTATGCGCTGACGCTCTCGGAGCTCTGTGGCGCGGCGATCTGGGCGCTTATCTAAAGAAAAGGAGAAACACCATGGTTTTTATTTTCGGCGGCGCCTATCAGGGCAAGACCGATTTTGTTAAGGAAACATTCTCGCTCACGGAGGGGGACATCTTTTCCTGCTCCGGCACGGAGATCGATTTCTCCCGCCGGTGTGTGGATAGCATCGAAAACTTCACGCTGGCCTGCACCCGCGCGGGGATCGACCCGGTCGAGTATTTTAGCGCGCGCAAAGAGGACTGGAAGGACAGTATTCTGATTTGCCGGGACATGTTCTGCGGCGTTGTGCCGATGGGCGCGGAAACGCGCGCGTGGCGGCAGGACACCGGCCGTCTCACGCAGTATTTAAGCCGCGAGGCTGAGCGCGTGAGCCGCATTTTCTGCGGTCTGGAGCAGCGGCTGAAATGAAAATTCTCCTGCTGCGCCACGGGCTCACCGAGGCGAACGAGAAGCATCTCTACTGCGGCAGTACCGACCTACCGCTCTCCCCGGCGGGGCGTGCCGCGCTGCGGCGCATCGAGCCGCCCGCGCCGGGCACACGGTTTATCACAAGCGGCATGCGCCGCTGCAACGAAACGCTCGAAGCGCTCTTCGGCGCGGTGCCCTATGAGATCGAACCGGATTTTCGGGAGATCGATTTCGGCGATTTTGAAATGAAGAGCTACGAAATGCTGAAAGACGATAGCGCGTATCAGGCGTGGCTCACCGGCGATAACGAGAAAAACGTTCCGCCGCACGGCGAGAGCGGGGAGCACATGACGGCTCGTGCCCTTGCCGCTTTTGCACGCGTGCAGAAAGCCGGACGTGACGCCGTGATCGTGACGCATGGCGGTGTGATCGCGGCCATCATGGCGTACCTGTTTCCAGAGGGGAAAAATCGCTACGAATGGCAAAGCCCGAACGGCGGCGGCTACGTGATCGAAAACGGGCAATATACACCGTTTTCTCCGTGCGGAGAGGCAAAAAGACGTTGAAAGGGCGGCCTTTTGCCTGTATAATGCTGCTATGAACGTTTATGTGCTGGATATCGCGCCGCTGCGCGGCCGCGAGCGGGAAGCGCTTGCCCTCCTTTCGGAAGAGCGCCGGAAAAAAGCGCTGCGCATCCGCCCCGAGGACGCACGGCTGCGGAGCATTGGCGCGGGTCTTCTGCTGCGCGAGGCAGGGATCGCCCCGCCGTTTTCCTACGGCGGACACGGAAAGCCATACATTCCCGGCGGTGTGCTTTTTTCGCTCACGCACAGCGGAGAGCTTTGTGCGCTTGCCGTGTGTGAGACTTCGGTAGGGCTGGACGCCGAAAAAATCGCGCCCGTGCGCCGTGCCGCGGCGCGCGCTCTCACAAGCGAGGAGCGCGATTTTATGGAGGTCGACCCGGAGCGGCGGTTTGCCTATCTCTGGACGCGCAAGGAGGCCACGCTCAAATGCACCGGCGCGGGGCTCTCGCAGCCCATGAACACCTTTTCCGTGCTGGGAGATGCGGCCATTCTGGACGGCGAGACGCTCTCGCTCTATACCGTGGAATACGGTGATTATATGCTATCAACGGCGGTTTCGGCGCCTTCGGCGGCCTTCGTGCCGCGGCGCGTCGATGCGGCGGAGCTTCTGTAAGGAGGATATGCTATGGAACTGAGAGAAATCGGAAAGACCGGCGCGGCGGCTGTGCTGCTCTGGCCGGACGACGGCATGGACGCTGCGGTATTTGCTCCGGTCGTTCGCACGCTGGAAAAATCCTGCCGCGTGCTCGTTCCCGTTTTCGCGCCGGAAGAGCCGTTCTCCGCGCGTGTCGCCGCCGTGGAGAGCGCGCTGCTCGCTGCGTACGACGGGCGCATCTGGGGGGCTTACGGGCTTCGCAGCGGCGGAAGCGCGCTTCTCTCGCTGCTTGCGGGTGGCAAAGTGCGCGTGCGTACGGCCATTGTCGAAGGTGCGGTGACGGTTCCGGCGCAGGGGCTCTCGGCGTATTCCGGCACACTCGTCCATTGGAAGGGGAGCAAGGACAAAGGCGCGGGAAAATCGTGGGAGGCGCTGCATAAGGCGTTCCCGGCGCTGCGCTCGCTCACGCTGCGAAAGCTCAAAGCGGGGCAGAACTTCGTATCCATCCGCCCGGACATCATGACAAAGCGGCTTTTGAAAGCCTTCGGCAGCGCGGGAACCGTCCGGGTGAGCACGCTTGTGCCGCACAGCGCCGCGCGCGTCTGGCGGCAGCTCAACCGCCGCCCGGCGGGGAGGGCGCTCGGACGCCTTCAGACGATGCAGCCGCTCCGCCGCACCGACGAGGATCGGACACAGATCATCGAGGGTGCAGCGAAGGGCGTTCCGCTCTGGAGCCACATGACCCGCGTGGAGCCGTGCGGCGAGTATGGCGCGGTGTGCGTCGATCAGGTGGAGATTTCCGCGGGAAAGCTCACCCCGGCGGCCATGCGTGTCGCGGAAATCTATCTGAAAGCCGTGCAGAAGAGCAGAAACCGCCAAATGCGAAAAGAGTGACGGATTATAAAAAAATCGGAAACAGATGCCCTGTTTCCGATTTTTTTGCGAAATTTGTTCATTTACCTATTGAATGTTCGGCTCCTGTGGATTATAATCTTAAATGTCGAATAAATAACAAACCCACATAGGAGGAACCGGATAAATGGCAGAACGGGAAACCGAAGACCGTCGAGTACGGAAAACAAAAAAACAGCTTCGCGGCGCGCTCACGTCGCTTCTTCTCGAAAAGGATATCAGCCGCGTAACGGTGCGCGACGTGGCCGATCTCGCGGACGTGAACCGCGGCACCTTCTACGCGCACTACAGCGACGTATACGATCTTCTCCACCAACTGGAGGACGATCTCCTGCGCCGTCTGGACGATGTCGGCAGCCGCCACAATGCCCGCCAGTCGGATGGGAAGACGTTTCGGTATCTGACCGATCTTTTCACCCTCGCGAGCGAGTATTCGGACATTTTCTACACACTCTATTGCCGCAGCGGAGATTCCGAATTCCAGGATAAGATCTTCAATAAGCTCAAGTACCAGTATCTTTATGAGTTCCTGTCCATCTTCGGCGGGAGCGAATCCGAAAAGCTGGACTACTGCGCCTCGTTCATCGTGGCCGGTATGTGTACGCTCGCCAAGGTGTGGATCGAAAACGGCATGCGCGAGACGCCGGAGGAAATGGCGCGTCTCGGCGGCGCATTCGTGATGCACGGCGTCGAAATGCTCCAGTAATCCGGGCATGGTACACATTCTGGAAGCGGGAATGCTTGTCTGCTTCGGGCTTTCGTGGCCGTTCAATATCGCAAAGTCCCTTCGCTCCCGCACAGCGAGGGGCAAGAGCGTTGCGTTTGAGGTGCTCATCATTGTGGGCTATCTCTGCGGCCTGATCGGGAAATTCATCCTCGGCGATTTGAGCTACGTGGTGTTTTTCTACATTGCCGACATTCTCATGGTCGCGACGGATCTCGGCCTGACGCTCCGCAACCGCCGTCTCGACCGCGAGCGCGACGGCTGACTTTCCCTGCACTATAAACACAGAAAACCGGAGAAATGCCGTATGAAAGGCACTTTTCCGGTTTTTTATATAAAAATGTAAGAATAAATACCGTCTTGTTGTAAAATGTGGAACGGTATGGTATTATTTTCATGAGCCTAAGCGTTCCGGCGGGGAAAGCAAAAGGTCCCGCCGATAGGCGGGACCTTTTGCTTTCACACACTGTGAATCCGCAACTCAATGCGGTAAGGGCGCAGAACGCTTATTTGAACTTGTAGTGTAATCCCAAGTGGTAGTCGGGATCACTTATATTTTTAGCAGATTTTTGGAATTTGTCAATAGAGGAGAATGCAAAATGGAAGAGAAAGAGACGATCCGGCGAAATCCTCCGTATTATCTCGGCCTTGACGTAGGTACAAATTCCGTTGGTTGGGCAGTAACTGACCCGGAGTATAACGTCTTGCGCTTTAAGGGAAATTCCATGTGGGGTGCAAGACTGTTTGATGAGGCCAAACCGGCGGCAGACCGGCGCGCAGCCAGAGTTGCCCGCCGGCGTTTGGAACGGCGGAAGCAGCGGCTCTTGTATCTGGAAGAGCTTTTCTCCGCAGAGATCGGAAAGACCGATCCGCTTTTTTTCCGTCGGCTGCACGAGAGCGCCCTGTTCCCGGAAGATAAGACGTCCGGCATCGGGAAATATACGCTTTTCAATGATCCCAATTTCACCGATCGGGATTATTTGCGCCGATATCCTACGGTGTACCATCTGCGCAGCGAGTTGGTGCATTCTTCTGCGCCCCATGATCCGAGACTCGTATTTTTGGCACTTCATCACATTATCAAGCGTCGCGGCCATTTCCTCTATGAAACGTCGGAGAATGGCGATGAATGTCTGACGGTGGACGCCGCAATGAAGGAACTAAAAAAATATCTGGCAGAGGAAATGGAGATCGACTTTACACCGGATGCCAGTTTTGCTGCACTTCTTTCGGATCGAGACCTGCGTATCTCGCAGAAAAAGATGGCGCTGCGTGCGGCGCTGGGTGCATCGGTTATGACGGATGAAAGCGGAGCGGATATAAAAGCCATAGCCGACCTTCTGGCCGGGGCAAAAGTAAAGCTTGCTGCCATTTACGATGATCCGGAGCTGAAGGACGCGGAACCGGCAAGCATTGCGCTGAGCGACGATCTGGATGCGGTGTTCGAGACCCTCTCGGCGGCTCTTGGCGAACGGGTGGAACTGCTGCTCGTTGCAAAGAAGGTTTTTGATGCGGCGCGCTTGTCGGAAATGCGCGGCGGCGAAGCGTATCTCTGCGATGCGAAGGTTCGTCAATATGAGAAAAACCATGCCGATCTCCGCATTTTGAAAGCCTATGTAAGAGAAGCGGTACCGGACAAATACCGAAGCATATTCTATAAAAGTACGAAGTATCCCAATAATTATGCCGCATACAGCCGCCATCGTTCAGAGAGCGGCGATAAAACCTGCAAGCAGGAGGATTTCTGCGCCTTTTTGAAGTCTGTGCTGCCAAAACCGGCGGCGGAGCATCCGTTCGCGCCGCTGTATGCGCAGATTGAGGAGAAAACCTTTCTGCCGAGACTTACCGGCAGTGAAAACGGGATCATCCCGTATCAGCTCCACCGGCAGGAACTGCGAAAAATATTGGATAATGCATCGGTGTATCTGCCATTTTTGCTGGAAGAGGACGGGGACGGGATTTCTGTCCGTGAAAAGATTGAAGCGGTATTTTCTTTCCGCGTGCCATACTACGTCGGGCCGATGAAGGGCCATTGGGCAGAGCGGACGGAAGACGCGAAGCAAGCCGGAGAAAAGGTCTATCCGTGGAACTTTGAAAAAGTTGTGGACTTGGATGCGAGCGCGGCGGCCTTTTTGAAAAACCTGATTGGGAAATGCACCTATACCGGCGCGCCGGTACTGCCGAAGGACTCCCTGCTGTACAGCGAATTCATGCTTCTCAATGAGCTGAATCCGCTGCGGGTAAACGGAAAGGAACTCCCTGTCAGCATAAAGGAGCAGCTCATCGAGGATCTCTTTAAAAAGGAAAACCGTCGCGTAACGAAAAAGCGCATTTTGGATTATTTGGTCATGCATGGGTATGCTGCCAAGACCGACGAGGTCAGCGGCATTGACGATCCGATAAAGACCCGCTTGAGATCATACCATGATTTTGCGCCGCTGCTTCCCAAGCTCGGCAAAGAGGCAGTCGAGAAGATCATAGAAGCAACGCTTGTTTATAGCGACGACAAGCGTATGCTGCGGCGATGGCTGAAGAAAAACTATCCCGTGCTCACCGAGGATGAAATGCGAAGCATATGCCGTCTGAAATACGCGGATTGGGGCCGCCTTTCCCAAGAGTTCCTTACGGAGCTGTATTCTGCCGCCGATGAGCAGGGAGAGGCTCAGAACATCATAGGTTTTTTGCGGAATACGAATCTCAATCTCATGCAGCTGCTCAATGATCCCCAATATGGAAATCTGGCGGCTGCAGCGGAAGAGCGGCGCCGCAGCCGCTTTGGAAGCGACAGTCTGCGCTCTCAACTGGATGAAATGTATATTTCTCCGGCGGTTCGCCGCAGCATCTGGCAGACGCTGAAGATCACCGAGGAAATCGCGCATATCCGCGGCGGTGCACCGGAGAAAATATTTGTTGAGGTAGCCCGCGGCGAAGACGCGGCGAAAAAGGGAAAGCGGACAAAATCGAGAAAAGAGCAGCTGCTGGAGCTTTATAAAGCCTGTGGGGAGGATAGCGGCAAACTTTACGATCAATTGGCGGCAACGGACGAGAACAACCTGCGGAAAGACAAGCTGTTCCTTTACTATACACAGTTCGGAAAATGCATGTATTCCGGTGAGCCGATCGATCTGGAAACGGCGCTGCACGATGACGAAACCTATGATATCGACCACATCTTCCCGCGTTCCCGCATCAAGGACGACAGCATCGATAACCGTGTGCTGGTCAAGAGCGTCCTCAACCGCGAAAAGACGAACACGTATCCCATTTCCCAGGACATCCGCGGGAAAATGTATTCGTTCTGGAGCGCGCTGCATGAACAGCATATGATCTCTGATAAAAAGTTCGACCGCCTGAAACGGAATACGGAGCTGACGGATGAGGAACTGGCGTCCTTTGTACAGCGCCAACTGACGGAAACGCAGCAGTCTACCAAGGCGCTTGCCCAGCTTTTACAGGAACGGTACCCGGAGTCGAAGATCGTATACTCCAAGGCGGGCAATGTTTCGGAGTTCCGGCAGAAGTATGAAATGCTCAAATGCCGCGAGGTGAACGACCTGCACCACGCCAAAGACGCCTATCTGAACATTGTTGTCGGCAACGTGTACAAGACAAAATTCACCGACCGGTTTTTCCTGAACATCCGAAAGGAAAACTACAGCCTGAATGCGGTCTTTGACCGGGATACGCCGGGCGCGTGGAAAAAGGACGAGAGCATTGTCACGGTGAAAAAGTACATGGCAAAGAATAACCCCATCATCACCCGTATGCCGAGGGAGGAAAAGGGGCAGCTTTTCAACCTGAATATCATGCCCGCCGGACAGGGACAGCTTCCGATCAAAGCCGGAAAACCTATTGAGAAATATGGCGGATACAACAAGTTGACCGGCTCGTATTACTGCGTTGTGGAGCATACGGAAAAGAAAAAACGTGTTCGATCCATTGAAACTGTGCTGCTCTACGCTCGGGGGCGGTATGAGAGCAATCCAGTAAAATATTGCTGTGAAATACTGGGTCTTGTTGATCCGGTGATCGTTGTGCCGAAGATACGCATTGATGCCCTTCTGGAATTGGATGGGTTTCGGCTGTATCCGTCGGCAAGAACTAACGATAAGATCGTATATAAACATAGTTATCCGCTTGCGATTGATGCAGAAAGAGAAAAGTACATTCGCAATCTGACAAAATACACTGAACGCTGCGCCAAAGCCGAACTTCCGGTAACGGCTTATGACAAAATCAGCGCAGAGGAGAATGTGGCACTGTACAACTGGTTCATTGAGAGGCTTGAGAGCAGCGTGTACGGAAAGCTCATGCCGGCTCTTCTCACAAACCTGAAAGCAAGTATAGAGACATTTGAAGGCATGAGTATTCTCTCGCAGGCGAAAACGCTGATGGAAATACTGAAAGCCTTTAAGTGCGATGCACAAAACCCAAATTTGAAAGAACTCTGCGGCAAAGGAGTTGTCGGAAGAATCCAGAAAAAAGCCGCTTTGCAAGGCTTCCAATCGGCATATCTCATTCATCAGTCGCCGACCGGCCTGTATGAGTACCGTACCGATCTTCTGCATTAAAAGGCAATGAGCTGGCGGGTCGTAACGGTGTCCAGCCTGTCAAAGCTGGATTATAAAATGGATTATCTCGTCGTGCGAAATGCCGATGGAGTAAAGCGCATTCATTTGAGCGAGATATCCGTTTTGATGATCGAATCCACGGCGGTTTCGCTGACGGCATATCTGCTTTGCGAACTGAATAAGCGAAAGATCGACGTGATCTTTTGTGATGAGCGCCGTCTGCCTTACGGAATGCTTCTGCCGCTCCACGGCAGCCATAATGCCAGCTTGAAGCTCCGCGAACAAATACAGTGGACGGAATCGGCTAAGGCGGCTCTGTGGGCGGAGATCGTCCGGGAGAAGATCGTCGGCCAGATCGCTGTGTTGGAATCGGAAAACTGCACGGAGGCTTCATCGCTTCTGTGCGGTTATCTGGAGGAAGTGCAGCCGGGCGATGCAACAAACCGCGAGGGACACGCGGCCAAGGCCTATTTCAATGCACTTTTCGGAAAGGCGTTTTCCAGAGAGCAGGAAAACGCATGGAATGCCGCGCTTGATTACGGATACAGCATCGTCCTTTCTGCGGTGGCGCGTGAGATCGTTTGCTGCGGATATTCCACGCAGCTCGGCATATTCCACGATAATATGTTCAATAAGCTGAATCTGGCGTGTGACCTTGTGGAGCCATTCCGCCCGCTGGTCGATTATGCCGTGCGGCAGATGGCGCCGGAAAAGCTGGAACACGATGAGAAAATGAAGCTGGTGCAGATATTGAACCGCCAGATTCTGATCGACGGCAGCCGCCAGTACCTGCTCAACGCGATCCGTATATTTGTCAAAAGCGCTATGGATGCAATGCGGGAGGAAAACCTTTCTTCCGTTCGGTGGCCGGTATATGAGCTACAGATTTATGCGAATGATGATCTTCTTTGATCTTCCCACCGATACGATCAAGGATCGGCGGGAATATGCCCGTTTTCGCAAATACCTCATTAAAAACGGCTTTGTCATGATGCAGGAGTCGGTGTACTGCAAACTGATTCTGAACCAGAGCGCGGTGCGCCCGGTGGCGGACGGCATACGAAAAAACCGCCCGCCCAAAGGCCTTGTGCAGATGCTTTGCGTAACGGAAAAGCAATATGCCGGTATGGAATACATTGTAGGCGTCGGTGAAAGCGATGTGCTTACAACGGATGAAAGGTTTGTGGAACTATGATGCTGGCGCACCCGCTCCTGCAAAGCCCGATCAAGTTTAGGGAAAACAGCGTACCGGTTCTTATCGTGGAAAACGGACAACTGTTTCGCCAACTGATCGCCGATTTTCTGGCGCAGGAAAACGGCGAACCGGGAGAGTTCGCGCTCTCCGAAAACGCCAGCCTGATAGAGATCGGGAAAAACGTGCAGATAACGCTGAACCCTCTTTTTCCGGAGCTTGACGGACGGCGTATTCTGACGAAGATCCAGCAGATGGCGGTGACGGCAGCGGAAGATCAACCGGCGAAAACGGCAGAGTGCCTGGCGGCGATAAATGACTATGGCGCGGCGCTTACTGCGGCCATTCCCTTCAATGTTACGTTTTCGGAAATGGAGAGCGCCGATGATGTGGTGAAAGCTCTGGCGTTCCATGTGGATACGGAAGAAATGTCCATCCCGGAACAGCTGCTGGAAATGATGCGGCTGCACAGGGAGTGCTTTCGAAAGAGACTTTTTGTGTTCGTGAATCTGAAGGCGTTTCTCTCGGAGAACGAAATAACGCTTTTCTATCAGTCGGTGTTCTATGAAAAGCTGTCTGTTCTCCTGCTCGAGAGTGGACAGAAAGAGACGGTTAGACCATATGAGGAGGTGCGGATCATCGACAAAGACCTTTGCGAGTTTTAATTTCTGTGTTATAATCGTTTTGCTGCCGCCGGATACTCTGTTGTAGTGTCGGAGTACTGCTCCATACCATTGTCAAAATGCGGATATTTACGCATTTTTTGGAATTTGAGGTTTGAGGTTTGAGAGTAGTGTAATCCTAAGTGGTAGTCAAACTGTACCAGTCCGCCGGCAGTAGGGTCTCCAGTTTGAGAGTAGTGTAATCCTAAGTGGTAGTCAAACTCCGGCTCCTCCTCTTTATCCCTAACGGGCAGTTTGAGAGTAGTGAAATCCTAAGTGGTAGTCAAACTGCAGCGCAGCACGACACGGTCGATGCGGCGTTTGAGAGTAGTGTAATCCTAAGTGGTAGTCAAACAGACAGGCTTTTCTAACCCGCGGCTCGTGTGTTTGAGAGTAGTGTAATCCTAAGTGGTAGTCAAACCGTGCCCATGCACCAGCAGGTGCGTCAGCCGTTTGAGAGTAGTGTAATCCTAAGTGGTAGTCAAACACTTCCCGTCCGGGCCCTTTATTCGCTTTCGTTTGAGAGTAGTGTAATCCTAAGTGGTAGTCAAACTAGACCATATATCAGTAAGCAGCGGGCTTAGTTTGAGAGTAGTGTAATCCTAAGTGGTAGTCAAACACGGCTCCTGAATATCGCAGCTGTACGCCTGTTTGAGAGTAGTGTAATCCTAAGTGGTAGTCAAACATCGACAGCAAACGGAACATGATCATTATGTTTGAGAGTAGTGTAATCCTAAGTGGTAGTCAAACATGGTTTTCTGCAACAGCAGCCCATGCATCGTTTGAGAGTAGTGTAATCCCAAGTAGTAGTAAACCCAGCATACAACAATCTGATGAAGCAGATCGGTTTGAAAGTAGCGTAGATTTGGCGCCGGGGTTGTCGTTGCGTTTGAGAGTAGTGTGGTTTTAGTATAGCAACTCCCACAGGACGTATTGGGCAAATGGCGTCCAGTATGCGCCCGTCTCCTTTTTACAATCATTTTACGAAACCGCGGTAACGGATTTTACCGCGAGGCGGTATGCTTACGTCGTACCGAAGGGTAAGATGTGATTTGAAAAAAGGAGAATGCAATTATGAAAGCAAAGAGAATTATCACGCTGGCCGTTGCGGCCGTACTGACGCTTGCGCTGCTCGCCGGCTGCGGCGCTGCCGCCCCGGCGGCCGATCCCACCGCCGCCCCCGCCACGGACGCCCCGGCGACCGAGGCTCCTGCGAGCGAAGCGCCCGCCGCCCTTTCCGGCAGCGTGTCCACGAACGGCTCCACCTCGATGGAGAAGGTCGTCAACATCCTCGCCGAGCAGTTCATGCTCGACAACCCCGGCGTCAGCGTTACGTATGACCCCACCGGCTCCGGCACGGGCATTGAGTCCGTCCGCACCGGCAGCTGCGAGATCGGCCTTGCCTCCCGCGCGCTCAAGACGAGCGAGACCGGCCTCACCGGTACGGTTGTCGCGCTCGACGGCATCGCAATCATCGTCAACAAGGACTGCCCCGTCGAAGACCTGACCGTTGAGCAGATTGCGGCCATCTTCAAGGGCGAGATCAAGAACTGGAACGAGCTCGGCGGCGAAGACCTCGCGATCTCCTGCGTCGGCCGTGAAGCCGGCAGCGGCACGCGCGACGGCTTCGAGTCCGTCACCGGCACGAGCGATGCGTGCGTCCTCGCGCAGGAGCTGACCTCCACCGGCGCTGTGATCTCCGCCGTGGCGGCAAACCCCAACGCCATCGGCTACGCCTCTCTCTCCGCAGTCGAAGGCCAGGACGGTATCAAGGCGCTGAAGGTGAACGGCGTTGACTGCTCCGAGGAGAACGTTCTCAACGGCAGCTACACCGTGCAGCGGCCCTTCGTTCTGGTGACCCGCGAGGGCGAGCCCCTTTCTCCGGCGGCGCAGGCATTCTTTGATTACGCCACCAGCACCGCGGCGAACGACCTCATCCGCCAGGCCGGCGCTGTCCCTGTGGCGAAGTAAGAAAACAAAAACCGTATAGTCAAAAGCTCTCCGGAACCCCGGAGAGCCTTTTGGCTTTTCAAAACGAAAGGAAACGGTATGAACAAACGCATTTTAACGGTACAGGACATCTCCTGCGTGGGACAATGCTCGCTCACGGTGGCGCTGCCGGTTTTGTCGGCGTGCGGCGTGGAAACGGCGGTGCTGCCCTCGGCGGTGCTCTCTACACACACCGGAGGCGGCTTCACGGGCTACACGTTCCGCGATCTGACGGCGGACATGCCCGCCATTGCGCGCCATTGGCAGAGCGAGGGGCTTTTCTTTGATGCGGTGTATACCGGCTATCTCGGCAGCGGCGAGCAGATCGCCCACGTCCGGCGCATTATGGACACGCTGCTCGTGCCGGGCGGCGCGCGCATCGTCGATCCCGCCATGGCCGATAACGGGAAGCTCTACGCGGGCTTTGATACCGCGTTCGTGGAGAAAATGAAGAAGCTGGCATTCTCTGCGGACATACTGCTTCCCAACATCACGGAAGCGGCGCTGCTCACCGGCATGGAATACCGCCGGGAGTACAATGAGTCGTATATTCAAAAGCTTACCGGTGCGCTGCACGAAAAAGGCGCCGGCACGGTCGTGCTCACCGGCGTGAGCTACGAGCCGGAATCGACCGGCGTTGTGGTGAGCGGCCGAGAGTTTTCCGGCTACTACCGGCACGCGCGCCTTGCGCGAACCTGCCACGGCACGGGCGATCTCTTTGCCTCGGCGTTCACGGGGCTTCTGTGCCGCGGGTATGAGCCGTTTCCGGCGGCGGAGGCCGCAGCCGAGTTTGTCCTTGCGTGCATCCGGCGCACCGAGCCGGAGCATTGGTATGGCGTGCGGTTCGAGCCGGTGCTCTATACGCTCGCGGCAAAGGCTGCGAGGATCGATCTGTCGGAATGACCTTGCCGCGCGCCGCCGTACGTGCTATACTAAGGTAAGAATGCCTCCGGTTTTGGCCGGAGAAAGGGGAATGACGCTATGATCCTTTATTTTACCGGTACAGGAAACAGCGAATACGCCGCAAAGAAGCTCGCCGCCGCGCTTGGCGAGGAAGCCATGCCGCTCATGGAGCGCATCCGCTCCGGCGTCACGTCGCCGCTCGAATCCGAGACGCCGTGGATCGTATGTACGCCGACGTACGCCTGGCAGATCCCGCACATTGTGCGCGACCATCTGCGCACAACGCTCCTGCGCGGCAGCAAAGAGATCTATTTCGTTATGACCTGCGGCGGCGAGATCGGCGACGCGGGGAAGTATGCCGCCGAGCTCTGCGCGGAGAAGAATCTCACATACCGCGGCTGCGCCCAGGTCATCATGCCGGAAAACTACATCGCGATGTTTGATGCACCGGACGAGGCTGAGGCGCGCAAGATCGTCGCCGCGGCAGACCCCGTGCTCGACCGTCTGGCGCAGCTTATCCGCGAGAGAAAGCCGTTCCCGGCGGCAAAGGTAGGCGCTGCCGATAAAATCAAGAGCGGCATCGTGAATAAGACGTTCTATCCGCTTTTTGTCCATGCCAAGCAGTTCACTGTGAGCGCGGACTGCATCGGCTGCGGCCTGTGCGCGAAGCTCTGCCCGACGCGCGCCATTACGCTGCACGATGGCCGCCCGGTGTGGGAGGACGATTGCACCCATTGCATGGCATGCATCACCCATTGCCCCACGGAGGCGATCGAATACGGCAAAAAGAGCCTCGGCAAGCCGCGCTACCGCTGCCCGGTGAAGCTTTAATATTATCTCTCCCTCAGGCAGCGGCTATGGCCGCTGCCAGCTCCCTCGTCAGAGGGAGCCAATGAAAAAAGCCTCCCGCTGACGAGGAAGGTGGCAAAACCGGAGGTTTTGACGGAGGGAGAGAACCCTGGATTTATGGAACAGAGAAAGCCCGCTGACGCATGCGTCAGCGGGCTTTTCGTATGCAAGGATTAGAGATTTTCATACCGCTCCGCGCCCTTGGTGCGCAGCCAGCGGCGGAAGAGCGCCGCGGCGAGCGCGAGCACGAGCGTGAGCAGCGCGAGATACGCCTCGTCCGAGAGCTTGCCGTGCAGCACGAGCATGTACGGCAGAGCGAGGATCACCGGCGCAGCCCATCCGGCGAGCAGCGCGATAAGCACCTGCGAGCCCTGCTTGATGACGCTGATCTCGTTCGTCCAGACGAGATTCACGTTGTGCAGACCGATATACAGCGCGAAGTACGCCGAGAAAAACACAAACGCCGCGCAGCAGAGCGCCATAAGAAGTCCGGTGATAAGCGCCGTGCGCATGGCGATGGCCGCGCACACCGCGGCAAAGACCGCGACCGGCGCCGTGAGCAGAAGCTGCACGCTGCATTTGGCGCGAAGCGCCGTCCACGCATCGACCGGCAGCGAACGGGAGATCCAGAGCGTTTTGCCCTCGAGCGACACGCTCGGCACGGCCATATCGTTCATCGAGCAGACAAGGCATACCGCCGCGGTGAGCAGCACCGGCACGGCCCCGTCCGCTTCGAATATGTTCTCAAGAACTCCGGCGAACGCGCCGCCGCGGATGAGGAGCAGAACCCCGGAGACGAAGAGCAAAAGTGTACCCAGACCGCAGTTGAGCATATAGTTTGCGCTGCCGGTGAAGCGGCCAAACTCTTTGCCGAGCATGGCGGAAAAGACGCTCTTTCTCTTCGCGCTCGTTTCGCGGTAAACCTTCCGCTCGGTTTTGCCGGTCGCGGTGGCAATTTTCAGAAAGCTGCGCGAGAGAATGTACCATGTGAGTGCGAAGAGCGCCGCCACGGCGAGCGTCACGAGCAAAAGCGGGAGCAAATCGCCTTCAAACGCACGCCCGATGCCGAAAACGACCGGAGCCGAGGCGTGAAGATCCTCGCCGTAGAGCGCGATGTTCGCCACGATCTCGCCGATGAAGCTGCCTGCCTTGAAATAGGCAAAGTAGTAAATGGCGATGAAAAGCAGCGCGAAAATGACCGTCATAAAGCTCTTGTTCTTGAGCTTGAGAGAGAGGCGCGCCACGCCGTAGCCGAGCAGGCACGAGAGCACAAGCACGAACACCGCGATGAGCGCCACAAACATCACCGCGCCGAGAAGGGCGCTCAGCGAAAAGCCTGCCGTGGCGAGATATACGACCGCCGCCGGGATCGAAACAACGCCGGAATACATAAGCCCCATGAGGAACACGGTGAGCAGCCGGGACGCCATGATCGAGTGCACCGGGATGGGCATGGAGAGCAGCAAATCGTTATCGCGGCTCAGATACAGCCCGGAGAACGTGTTGAACACGCTGCCGAACGCGCCGATGCAGACGGCCGCGAGTGCGAAGATGAGATAGTAAAACCAGCCGTATCCGGCTGCGATCGTGCTGCGAAGCATGATCGCCACAAACGTGAACATGCCGCCGAGCAGCCCGACCATGAGGAGCGCGAAGAGAACAAAATAGGTGATGACCTTGCCTTTGGAGCGCGCCTTGTTCTTCTTCGCGTCGTATAGATACGTGCGGAAGATCTCGGCGAGCTGCTTGCGGAGGAGGATCTTTGTCATTTCGCGTCCTCCTCCAGCTCAAGGAACACTTCCTCCAGCGAATCGTCGCCGCGCACCTCGTCCATCGTGCCGGAGCGGACAAGCTTGCCGCGGCGGATGATGGCGACCTTGTCGCAGAGCTTTTCGGCGACCTCCAGCACGTGCGTGGAGAAGAAGATCGCGCCGCCGTTGTCGCAATGCTCGCGCATCATGCCCTTGAGAATGTGTGCGGCCTTCGGGTCGAGCCCGACGAACGGTTCGTCCATGAGAATGAGCTTCGGCTCGTGCAGCCAGGCGGAGATGATCGCGAGCTTCTGCTTCATGCCGTGGGAGTAGGCGGCGATGGGCTGCGCAAGATCGTCCGTCAGCTCAAACTCGCCAGCCCAGCGGCGGATGCGCTCGGCGCGCTCGTCCGCGCCCACGCCGAAAATGTCGGCGATGAAGTTCAGGTACTTGATGCCGCTCATGAAGTCGTAAAGATCGGGGTTATCGGGAATGTAGGCAAGAGCGCGCTTGCACTCGAGCGGCTCGGTGCGCACAGAATGCCCGGCGATGAAAATTTCGCCCTTGTCGAACTGCTGGATGCCCGCGACGGAGCGCAGCGTTGTGGTTTTGCCCGCGCCGTTGTGGCCGATGAAGCCGTAAATTTCGCCCGGGGCGATGTGCAGCGAAAGGTCATCCACGGCGAGCTTATCGCCGAAGGCTTTGGTAAGATGTTCGATTTTCAGCATGACAATTCTCCTGTTCTCATTTCTTAATTTCTTTGTTTATTATCCGGCGCGGCAATATACCCGCCGAGCGCCCCGGCGTCTACATTCTTGCCCGGCACGATGGCGGTCCGGTTATCGCGCGGCACGCGCTGCGCAATGAGCAGCGCCCGGCATACCTCGCCGAGCAGGCGGGCGGCCTCCGCGTCCGGCACATCGTTCATACCCGTGACGATCAGCGTGCATAGTCCGTGGACATAGATCCAGAGATGGCGGTGCAGCTCGTCAGCCTCCGCGTCGGTGAGCGAGAACGTCTCCTGAATGGCACGGCGGATGTCGGCGTTGTGGTTTTCCGTCGGCGGGAATTCGGCAGCGACTCTCCGGCGCAGAAAGAGCAGCCGGAAAAGATTCGGCTCTTCGCGCGCAAACCGAATGGTCTCCATGCCATAGCCCTTGAACGGCGGATTCATCGAAAGGCCGCGCTCCACATAGCGCCCATAAATGCGCCCGGCCTCCTCCACCACGGCGGTGCGAACCTCCTCCAGCGTGCGGAAATACGTGAACACCGGCCGCGTGGAGGTGCCGAGAACGCTCGCAAGCTCCTGTGCGGTGACGGCCTCAAGCGGGGCGCGCCGGGCAATATCCACGGCGGCGTCGACGATCTCCTGACGGGTAAATTTGGCTTTCGGCGGCATAGTCGGTCATCCTTTGCATTATAATCGTTATGTAACTTATGTTACACAACGATTATAATGCAATGAAGCGAGAACGTCAATAACAGCGCGGACGAAAATGTCAATTGCTCTGTGGGTGAATTGTGGTATAATGCACAGGAAAGAAGGGCTGACCATGATCCAACGAAAAGGCGCGCTCTGCGCCGCGTCCGCCTCGGCGCTTGCTGCGCTCGGCGGGCTGTACGGGCTGTACCGCTATGCGTTTTATTCGCCCCGCGGCGCACAGAACGACGACCATCACATATCGACCAATGCGCAGATGCAGGTCTACCGGGACGAGATCACCCGCGCCATCGACGCGCTCAACGCGCTGCCGTATGAGCGCGTATACATCAATTCTGCCGACGGGCTGCGCCTCACAGGGCGGTACTACCCGGCCAAGCCGGGCGCACCGCTCGTGATCGCGTGCCACGGCTACCGCGGCACGCCCTCGCGCGATTTCAGCGCCGGGGCGGAGATCTACCGCTCCATGGGCTGCGCGCTGCTGCTCATCGAGGAGCGCGGCCAATGCGGCAGCGCCGGACACACGATCACCTTCGGCGCGATGGAGAAGTACGACGTCTTGCTCTGGACGCGCTGGGCGGCCGATCGGTTCGGCGATATCCCTATTCTGCTCGGCGGTATTTCCATGGGCGCGGCGACGGTGCTCATGGCCTCGGTGCTCGATCTGCCGGAGAATGTCCGCGGCATCGTGGCCGACTGCCCGTATACGAGCGCAAAGGACATCATCTGCGCTGTCGGACGGGATTCGCTCATTCCCATGGCGTGGCTTTATCCCTTTGTTCGGCTGAGCGCGAAGCTTTTCGGACGCGCCGATCTCGCACAGGCGGACGCGCTCTCCGCGGTGAAGGACGCAAAGGTGCCGATCCTGCTCATCCACGGCGAGGACGACCGGTTTGTGCCGTGCGATATGTCCCGCGCCATCGCCGCGGCCAACCCGGAGAAGATCGAGTTTCACACGTTTCCCGGCGCGGGTCATGGGCTGAGCTGCCTTGTGGACATGCCGCTGTACAAAGCGCTGGTAAAGGCGTTTGCCGCGCGGACGATCTTTGCAAAAGAAGAAAAGAGGGAAGAGCTATGAACGAAGAGCTGAAATTCCGTCTCCCGACGGCGGAGGACGCCGCGGAGTATACATCCTACCGGCAGGCGTTTCTGGATACCGGAAGCTCCATGGACGGCACCGGCCCCATGCGCCGCACGGCTGACCCGATGGAATGGCTGGCCATCAACGCGCAGTACGCCGACCCCGCCACCGTCCCGGAGGGCAAGGTTCAGAGTACGCAGTTCGTCTGCGAGCGCGTATCCGATGGCCGCATTGTGTCGGCATGCTGCAGGTTCGTCTCGCGCTCAACGACTATCTGCTCCACTTTGGCGGCCATATCGGCTATTCGGTGCGCCCGGACGAGCGCCGGAAGGGGTATGCCTCGTGGATGCTCGCGCAATCGCTGGACTATTGCCGCACGCAGGGGCTTGAAAAAGTGCTCATCACCTGCCTTGATACGAACGAGGCGAGCCGCCGGACAATACTACACGCGGGCGGCGTATACGAGAGCACCGAGCACGAGCCGGACGAGGACGAAAATCTCGAACGCTACTGGATCACGCTATAAAGAAACAAAACAGAGATTTCCCGCTCCGGCACGCCAAATGGCGCGCCGGAGCGGGATTTTCTGCGTTTACAGGTATTTGCGGAGATAGTCTGCCGTGATCGTCTTTGCGCTCTCGGCCATTTCCCGCGGCGTGCCGGTAAAGACGATCTCGCCGCCCGCGGTACCGCCGTCGGGACCGACGTCGATGATGTAGTCCGCCTGTTTCATCACGTCGAGATTGTGCTCAATGACGATCACCGTATTCCCTCGTTCGACAAGAGAATCGAGCACCGCCATGATTTTCTGGATGTCTGCGGCGTGCAGGCCGGTCGTCGGCTCATCGAGCACGTAAATACTGCCGCGCTTATCGAGATCTTTGGCGAGCTTTACGCGCTGCCGCTCACCCCCGGAGAGCGTGGAGAGCGGCTGGCCGAGTGAGAGATAGGGAAGCCCCACCTCCAGCATTGCGCCGAGCGCGCGGCGCAGTTTCCGGTTGTCGGCGAAAAACTCGTAGGCCTCCGCAGCGGAGAGCGCGAGAATATCCACGATGCTCTTTCCCTTGTAGCGGTAGGATAGTGCCTCGTCGCTGTAGCGCTGCCCCCCGCACATCTCGCACACGGTCGTGACGGGGTCCATGAACGCAAGCTCCGTGACGATCTGTCCGCGCCCGCCGCAGACCGGGCACGCGCCGCGGCTGTTGAAGGAGAAGAGCGCGGCGTCCACGCCGTTGGCATCCGCCATCACGCGGCGGATCTCATCAAAGAAGCCGAGAAACGTGGCGCTCGTGGAGCGCCCCGTGGCGGTCACGGGCGACTGGTCGGCGAGCACGACGCGCCCGGCGTACTCCTTTGCGAAAGTATCGCGGATGAGCGAGCTTTTGCCGGAGCCCGCCCCGCCGGTCACAACGGTGAGAACATTGAGCGGAATGTCCGCATCCACGTTTTTCAGGTTGTAGATGCACGCGCCGCGGATCGGCAGAAACTCCTTCGGCATGCGAGGGCGCGCCTTGAGCGGTTCGATGTGCTTCATCGCTTCGCCGGTTTTTGTGCCGGAGGACAAAAGCGCCTCATAGCTCCCCTGAAAAAGGATCTGCCCGCCATGCTTTCCGGCGCCGGGGCCGACGTCGATGACCTCGTCGGCGATGGAGATCACGTTGCGGTCGTGCTCCACGACGACCACGGTGTTGCCGCGGTCGCGCAGACTCTGCAAAAGCTGCGTCATGCGGTATACGTCCCGCGGGTGCATGCCGGTGCTCGGCTCGTCGAAAATGTACGTCATCCCGGTGAGACTGCTTCCCATATACCGCACGAGCTTGAGCCGCTGCGCTTCGCCGCCGGAGAGCGTGGACGATTCGCGATCCATCGAAAGATACGGCAGCCCAATGTCGATCATGCGCTGCAAAGACGCCGTGAGCGTCGTCACGATCGATGCGGCGCGTGCGTCGCTGATCGAGCGGAGAACCTTAATAAGCTCCGTAAACTCCATGGCGCACATCTCGTCGATGCTGTACCCCGCAACCTTGCACGCGAGCGCCCGGGCGCTCAGCCGCCGCCCGTGGCAGACGGGGCAGGGCGCTTCCGAAACGAGACACAGAAACCGCCGGACGGATGCCTCTTTCATCGTAGAGGTGTCGCGATGAATGAGCATCCGGTGGAGATAGTGCGAAATGCCGTCCACGCGCTTATCCAGCCGTTTGCCGTCCTTCGTGTCCGCGCCGTAGAGCACGCGGTTTCGCTCCTGTTCGGAAAAGTCCTTCCACTTCTTGTCGAGCGGGAAGAGACCGGAGGCGGCATACTGTTTCCAGTACCAGTTGCCCATGTGAAAGGCGGGGAGATCGGCCATGCCTTCGTTCCACGTCTTTTCTGGGTCAATGCGCCCCTCCACATCGACCGTCATCACCCTGCCGATCCCGGAGCACTCCGGGCACATGCCGTTCGGGTCGTTGAACGAGAAGCAGGAGGCTGTTCCGACATACGGCTCGCCGATGCGCGAGTACAGAAGCCGCAGCGCGGCGTACATATCGCTGATCGTGCCGACAGTCGAGCGGGCGTTCCCGCCGAGACGCGACTGATCGACGATCACGGAGGGGGAGAGATTTTCAATGCGCTCGACCTTCGGCTTTTCGTACTTGGGAAGTCTGCCGCGGATGAAGGCGGCGTAGGTCTCGTTCATCTGCCGCTGGCTCTCCGCGGCGATGGTATCAAACACGATGCTGGACTTGCCCGACCCGGACACGCCGGTAAAAACTACGATTTTCCCCTTCGGAATATCCAGCGAGACATTTTTGAGATTGTTCTGCCGCAGTCCGCGGATGATGATATCGCTTTGCTCCATAAATGCAAACCTCCTTCGGAAATACACAAACAATTAACAACCTACCGTTCGGAAGTTGAATGGTACACGAATAGAAAAATTAAGTCAATAGGCAGTATAAAAAGGCTCCCTCATGGAGGGAGCTGGCAGAAATCAATGATCGGAGGAACATCTCTCCCTCCGTCAAAACCTCCGGTTTTGCCACCCCCGCCCCCCTCTCTGTCGCCTACGGCGACATCTCTCCCCGCTGGGGAGAGTCTGCCCTCGTCAGAGGGAGGCACTTGGCCCCATCTGACAAGGGGGCTGTCAGCGGCGGTAAGCCGCTGACTGGGGGAGAGACAGATGCTGTATTGTTTTCACATAAACCGGCAAAGCAGGATCGGCAGAAAAACCGCGGGGATAAAGTTCATCACCTTGATTTTGGTCAGCTCCAGCATGTTCAGGCTGAGACCGATGATCATCAGCGAGCCGACGCAGGTCATCTCGGCGATCACGACATCGCTGAGCAGGGGAGCAAGAACGCTTGCGGCGAGCGTGACGAGCGCTTCATATGCAAACACGGCGATGGCCGAGAGTGGTACGCCGATGCCGAAGGACACGCTGAACACGACGGAGGAAACGCCGTCGAGAAGCGACTTGGCAAAAAGCATGCTGTGGTCGCCCAGCAGCCCGCTGTTGAGCGAGCCGACGATCGACATGGCGCCGACGCCGAAGAGAAGGCACGATGCAACAAAGCCCTCCGCCACGGTGGATTTCGCGTTCTCGGAGCCAGGATGAGACACCTTCTTCTGCACCCAGTTCCCGGCGCGGTTCATTGCCCCATCCAGGTCAAGAAGCTCTCCGATCACGGCGCCGATCACGAGAGAAAGGATCGCGATGAGCGTGTTCTGACCCTTGAGCGCGCCGCTGATGCCGATATACATCGTGCAAAGAGCAAGTCCCTGCATCACGATTTTTTGCAGCCGCTCGCCGATGGCGCTGCCGCTCTCCCCGGAGCGGGAGGAACGGCGGAGAATAAAGCGGAGAAACAGCCCAACGGCGGAACCGGCGAGAATGGCAATACCATTGACAAAAGACCCGAGCAGCATGGAGATGACCTCACTTTCGCTCTCCATTATATAGCACCGTTCACCGTTTGAAAATACGAATTTCACGTAAAATCAATGGAACATACCCGGCTTTCGCTGCTATCCTGAATACGCGGGTGATGCGCGGCGCTTATTGCCCGGCCGCAGAGATTTGAAGCGCTCCCGCCGCCTGCCGCGCCTCGGCCGAAATGGCGTAGACGCCGCCCACCGGGATGTTCACCGTAAAGTCGGTCGCCTCCGTACCGTTGCCGGTATACAGCACCGCGCCGTCCGGCGCGGTGATCGAGAGCTTGATTGAGCCTTTCTCTACGGCAAAATGAATTTGCAGGGTATCACCCTGCCGCAGCTCGAGTGTGTGGCCGTCCGTCCCGTTCATGTTCTCAATGTCCAGTGTATAGGAATCCGAATTTTTCACGCACGAGCCGCGGAACGCGCCGGAGCTCCGCGCGCCGCGCACGAGGAAAAAGACGGCGAGAGCGGCGGCGAGCAGCGCCAGCAGACAAACTGCAATACGTTTTCCTTTCATTTTCGTCCGTCCTTTCATAAAAAGAAATATCGTCCCAGAGTATACCTACCGAACGGAAGGCTGTCAAGAGTGAAACAAACCGTTACTCCCAGCGGAAGAACCGGACGGAGAGGACGGTGCACAGCGCCGTGAGGCCGAGCATCACGCCCACCGGCAGCAGGACGCTCCCGGCACCAACTCTTTCATACGTCTCAACTCCTTACTTGCGGCATTCTACTGCGCGGCGCGAGATATTTCTCGACATTTCTTGCCCGTTTTTCTTCGTTGGGAAAAGAGGCACAGGGCGATACCGTGCGGTATATCCCTGCGCCTCGCTTTTTCGGTTACTTCAGACTCCCGTCACCGCCCATAAGCGCGGTCATTTCTTCAATGCGTTCAAGCGGGAAGGGCGGCTCGCAAAGCGGCCGCATGGCGATGCTCATGAGCTTCATGGGGTTGTCGTCCGCCGCCACGCGGTTGGAGCTGAGCGCGCCGCAGCGGCAGCAGCGGTGGATGATCGCCCACTCGCCGCCCTTGCGCACCCATACGGCGATCGGCTCCATGATGCCGCCGCAGTCGGATTCCCGGTCGCCGGGTTCTAAATCCACATGCAGGCTGCTCAGGCAGTTCGGGCAATCTTCTGCTGCCATGATCGCCTTTTCGATTTGACCGAGGTTAAAGCCGGTGTCGTTCATCCGGCATTCATAGGCAGCTAATCCGATTTTCACGGTCTTTTCCTTTCTTATGATCATGACCTTCTTTTGCAGCGGGTGAGCAGAGCGGGAAATAGCAGAAAAAGTCCACCGTAATTCTATCGAAATTACGGTGGACAAATGGCAAATGACTCTAATTTTGATAGAAACCCGTTAAGGGGGTGCAATTACGGTTTGGAGGGGGTGCATTTTCGATGTTAGGGGGGTGCAGTTCTTTGCCAAAGGAAGAGGAGCGCCTTCATGAAATAATGTGTTAAGGGAAAATAATTTTTTGTTAAAATGCGTATGTTTTTCTCTACACCCCTTGCAAACCAGAAAAAAGCGCGGTATAATATGACCGGAAGAACCGAAACGGTCATATTTCAGGGGGGTGCGACCTTGGCTTTTACCGATTACGAGACTGAGCAGCTCCGCAAGGCGTTGCTGAAGGAAACGAGACATTGTGCTGTCACGCTGGGGATGAAGAAAACCTCCGTAGAGCAGCTGACGAAGGCGGTCGGCATTGCAAAGGGCTCGTTCTATAAATTCTACGAAT
>ENA-UOIY01001258-UOIY01001258.1-human-gut-metagenome-genome-assembly--contig:-P114-NODE-1258-length-28532-cov-84.511536_pt1 | contig 28532 bp, 22 predicted proteins | sample MGYA00242335_ERZ723882 | MGnify/ENA metagenome assembly ERZ723882
ACATTCAACAGGAGGCTTTGTCTTTTCATATGAAAAGACAAAGCCCATGGGCTTTTCTGCCGAAAGCAGGTCGCTTGTTTTATCTTAGCACGCTATATCGAAAAGTGCAAGTACTAATTCGCAATTTTCCCTTTCTCAAACTATTTCCCCGCCTGTCAAGTCATTTGACCTCTTTGAACACGTCGGCGTTTTTGGCGAAGTACTCGATGCCGGAATACACGGTTGTCACCAGGATGACGCCCTGACACACGTAGTTCAGCCACTGGGGAATGCCCAGCAGGATCAGGCAGATGCACACCATGGTGCTGGCGGTCTTGATCTTGCCCGACCAGCCGGCGGCGATGACGCGCCCCTTCTCCACGGCCACAAGGCGCATGCCGGACACGGCAAACTCCCGCAGCAGCACGATGGCCAGCACCCACGCGGCGAAGGTGCCCTCCTCCACGAACCAGCACAGCGCCGCCATCACAAGGCACTTGTCCGCCAGCGGGTCCATGAATTTGCCGAAATCGGAAACCTGGTTATAGTGCCGGGCGATATAGCCGTCCAGCAGGTCGGTCAGGCAGGCCACGATGTAAATGCCCAGCGCCACATAGCGGCTGCCGGGGAAGCCCCAGTACAGCACCACCAGAAACGCAGGGATCATCAGCACCCGCAGGATCGTCAGTTTATTCGCCGTAGTCATATATGTATCCGCCTTTCTTGATCGTATCCCGCACAGTATACCACATTCCGCCGGGAAAGAAAACTGCTTTTTATTCCGCCAGCTGGCCGGTCAGCTCGCCGTCCATGGCGCCGGTGATGCGCACCGGCACGAACTCGCCCGCCTCTACCTCGTGATCGGCGGTGAAATAGATGCGCCCGTCGATATCGGGGCTTTCGGCGTAGCTGCGCCCCACGAACTGCATGGCCTGCTGGTCGAAGCCGTCGCACAGCACCTCGACCACCGTACCCATGCGGCTGTCGTTGAAATCGTCCATGATGCGGGACTGCACGTCCACCACCAGCTCCGCCCGGCGCTCCGCCTCGGCGGTGTCCACCCGGTTCAGCATCCGTGCCGCCGGCGTGCCCTCCTCCGGGGAGTAGGGGAACACGCCCGCCCGCTCGATGCGCACCTCCCGCAGGAACTCGCACAGCTCCTCGAAGGCGGCCTCGTCCTCGAAGGGCAGGCCGGTGATGAGGCTGGTGCGCAGCACCAGACCGGGAATACGCTCCCGCAGCTTACGAAACAGCGCCAGCAGCTCCGCCTTGTCGCCCCGGCGGTTCATGGCGCGCAGCACCTTGTCGTTGCAGTGCTGGATGGGGATGTCCAGATAGGGCAGCACCTTGTCCTCGGCGGCGATGGTGTCGATCAGCTCGTCGGTGAACTCGTCGGGATAGAGATAGTGCAGCCGGATCCAGTGGAAGTCCAGCTTGCACAGCTCCCGCAGCAGCGCCGCCAGCTTTCGCTCGCCGTACAGGTCGATGCCGTAGCGGGTGATGTCCTGGGCGATGACGATGCACTCCTTCACACCTGCGTCGGCCAGCTTTTTTGCCTCCGCCAGCACGTCCTCCATGCGGCGGCTGCGGTATCGTCCCCGCAGGGAGGGGATCACGCAGTAGGCGCAGCGGTTGTCGCAGCCCTCGGCGATGCGCAGGTAGGCATAGTGCCCCGGCGTGGTCAGCACCCGGTCGAACTCGTCGATCATGCCGTGGATGTCGGCAAAGCGGCGTGGCGTGCCGCCGGCCATCATCTCCGCAAGCGCCGGCACGATCTCGCCGTAGCTGCCGGTGCCCATGATGCCGTCCACCTCCGGCAGCTCGTCCAGTATCTCCTGCCGGTAGCGCTGGGTGAGACAGCCCGTCACCAGAATTTTGCCCACCTGACCGGCGCTTTTCAGCTCCGCCACGGAGAGAATGGTGTCGATGGCCTCCTCCTTGGCGCTGTCGATAAACCCGCAGGTGTTGATGACCACGGCATCCGCGCCTGCCGGCTCCTCCAGCAGCGTGTGCCCCGCGTCACGGCACAGCGCCATCATCTGCTCGGTATTCACCAGATTCTTGGCACAGCCAAGGGAAATAAATGCAACCTTCACGTTGTGTACCTCACGTCTCCTCGATCTCCTGCCCCCACTCGTTGAGCACAGGGCGTATCTCCTGCCAGGCAAAGCCCCGCCGCTGCAGGGCGGCGGCCAGCCGGCGGCTGTCCTCCGGGGTCATGCTGCGTCCCCGCAGCTTCCCCGCCAAAAATTTCCGTATGGCCTCCTCCGGCGGCGGCAGCTGCTCCAGCGCCGCGTCCCACAGCTCCTTCGGCACGCCCCGGCGGTGCAGCTCCTGCCGCACCCGCCCCGCGCCGTAGCCCATGGCCCCGTAGTGCCGGACGATGACCCCGGCGTACCCGGCGTCGTCCACCGCGCCCAGCGATTCCAGCCAGTCGGCCGTCTCCTCGGCCTCCTGCTCGGTGGTGCCCTTCTTCGTCAGACGCCGCTGCACCTCTTTTTTCGACAGCATCTGGCCGGAGGCCATCCGCGCCGCCGTCTGCTTCAGCTCCGACTTCTGCGCCGCCGCCTGTAATTCTACCACAAGCGCCGGCGGTAAGTCCATACCCTTATATAAGCCAAAGCGCAGAAGCTCCGCGCCGGTGATCCGGAGGAGGTCGCCCCCCTCCAGAAACACCAGCACGCGCTCCTGCTTATGCTTGGATTTTTCGATCCGGTCGATGCGCATCAGTCTTCGTCGTCGAAGTCGTCGGCGGACACGTCCACCGCCCGGCCTGCGGCCTTGGCCGCCACGCGGGACTGGCTGCCCATCAGCTTGTGGAAGTTCTCGCGCACCGCCGTTTCCAACTTGGCGGCCTCGTCGGGATGGTCGCGGAAGTACTGCTTGGCCGCGTCGCGTCCCTGACCCAGCCGCAGCTCGCCCATGTTGAACCAGGAACCGCTCTTCTGCACCAGATCCAGCTTCACCGCCAGATCCAGCAGGTCGCCCAGCTTGCTGATGCCCTCGCCGTACATGATGTCGAACTCCGCTTCACGGAAAGGAGGCGCCACCTTGTTCTTCACCACCTTGGCGCGGGTACGGTTGCCCACCACCTCGCCGCCGGACTTCAGCGTCTCGATGCGGCGCACGTCAATGCGGACGCTGGCGTAGAACTTCAGGGCGCGGCCGCCGGTGGTGACCTCCGGATTGCCGTACATAACGCCCACCTTCTCGCGCAGCTGGTTGATAAAGATGACGATGGAATTGGTCTTGTTGATGATGCCCGTCAGCTTACGCAGCGCCTGACTCATGAGCCGGGCGTGCAGACCCACGAAGCTGTCGCCCATCTCGCCCTCGATCTCGGCGCGGGGCACCAGCGCCGCCACGGAGTCCACCACCACCACGTCGATGGCGCCGCTGCGCACCAGCGCCTCGGTGATCTCCAGCGCCTGTTCGCCGGTGTCCGGCTGGGAGATGAGCATATCCTCCACGTTGACGCCCAGCGCCTTGGCGTAGGTGGGATCCAGCGCGTGCTCGGCGTCCACAAAGGCCACCTCGCCGCCCATTTTCTGCGCCTCCGCCAGCACATGCAGCGCCAGCGTGGTCTTGCCGGAGGACTCCGGCCCGTAGATCTCCACGATACGGCCGCGGGGCAGACCGCCGATGCCCAGCGCCAGATCCAGCGACAGGGAGCCGGTGGGGATGGACTCCACGTTCATCGTGCTCTCCGCGCCGTAGCGCATGATGGAGCCCTTGCCGTACATCTTCTCGATCTGCTGCATGGCCGTCTCCAGCGCCTTTTTCTTGTCCGACACCACCGGTGCCGCGGCAACCGTTTCCTTCTTCGCCGCCATAATTCCGTCCTCCTCAGTTGAATATATGTCTATTCTGCGCCCCTTGCTGTCCCGTTTTCAGGACAGTACTCACAGTTCCTTATGCAGTACGCCTTCCACCACCCGGGGAATGCCGTTCAGGTCGGGGGTGATCTCCAGATCGCCGAAGCCCACGCTCCGCATGATGCGCAGCACCTCGTCCGCCTGCCCGATGCCCACCTCGAACAGCAGCCTGCCGCCCACGCGGAGCGCCGCCGTCCACAGCCGGGTGATGTCCCGGTAGAAGTCCAGTCCGTCCGCGCCGCCCTTCAGCGCCAGATGGGGCTCGTAGTCCCGCACCGACACGTCCAGCCCGGCGATGTCCCCGTCGGGGATGTAGGGCGGGTTGGACACGATGCAGTCGAACTCGCCCAGATGCGCCGGGGGCTTCTCCCTGGCATCCAGCTGCAGGGATACCACGCGCCCCGTCAGGTCGCTGCGGCGGATATTCTGACGGCAGACGCGCAGCGCGCCCTCGTCCAGCTCGCCCAGCACCGCATGGCAGCCCGGCGCATTTTTGGCTATTGCCAGACCGATGCAGCCGGAGCCGGCGCACAGATCCAGCACCCGCGGCTCGTCCAGCGTCTTTATACAGGCCAGCGCCCGATCCACCAGCACCTCCGTGTCCGGCCGGGGGATCAGCACACTCTCGGAGATGTCCAGCGGCAGGCCGTAAAACTCCCACTCGCCGATCAGGTAGGCCACCGGCTCGCCGTCCAGATGGCGCTGCGCCAGCCGCCGCACCTGCTGCTCCACCGTGTCGGGCACATACAGCCGCCCGTCGCGGCTCAGCTCCTCCCGGCTCTTTCCGGAGGCACAGCACACCAGCTCCCGCGACTCCAGCGTGGGGTCGGGCAGTCCGGCGCGCAGGAATTGCTGCCGGATATCCAAATACAAGTTGTTATATGTAATTGCCATAATACGTCCCGTTTTCACTTTCTTCGAGTTTTTCGGGAAAATACGCTCTGCCGGCGGGCGGACAGTGCCCTGCCTCGGCTGTCACCAGTTGTCTTTGCCCTGCTGCTCCGGAATGACCAGCTTCATGGCTTCGATGGCTACCTCGATCATGGAGTCGTCCGGCTCATGGGTGGTAAAGTTTTGCAGCCACATGCCGGGGGCGGACAGAATACGCGTCACCACGTTGTCGTGAGCGCCCACCAGCCGGTTGAACTCGTAGGTCACGCCCACCACGGGAACCAGCAGCAGCAGCTTCACGCCCACGCGCACCCAGATACTCTGCCAGTTGATGTAGGGAAACACCAGACTGGACACGATGATGGACACGATGACCACCACAAACAGAAAGCTGGTGCCGCAGCGGGGATGGTGCCGGGGCTGGATGCGGACGTTCTCCACCGTCAGGGGCCGACCCGCCTCGTAGCAGAAAATGGTCTTGTGCTCCGCGCCGTGGTAGCAGAACACCCGGTACACGTCCTTCTGCTTGGAGCAGAGGATCATGTAGGTCAGCAGCACCGCGATCTTCACCACGCCCTCGATGAGGTTGTGTACCGCCGGGCTGGTGGCGTGGAACAGCCCCGCAATGAACGTGGGCAGCAGCATGAACAGCACCAGCATCAGCCCGATGCTGAGCACCACCGAGAACGCCACGATCAGCGATTGCAGCTTGTCCGCCGGGATGTGCTCGTCCAGCCACTTCTCCAGCTTGCCCGGCTCCGCGTTCTCATCGTCCGGGAAGTAGTCCGCCGAGAACATCAGCGCCTTCACGCCGGTGATCATGGAGCTGATGAACGTCACCGCGCCCCGCAGGATGGGGATGCCCAGAATGGGGTATTTATCCTTAACGAATTTCCGCTCCGTGACCTTTGTCACCAGTCCCTCCGGCGAGCGGACAACGATGGCGTCCTTCTCCGGCCCGCGCATGAGGATCCCCTCGATCAGCGCCTGCCCTCCGATACTGGTGCGGAAACCGCCCTTCTTTTTCTCCATAGGTCTGCTAAATTCCTTTCTGTCGCAAGCATAGCACAATTGTTTCAAAAATGCAACACCTGTTCGATTTTTATTTTTACTTTCTCCGCGCGCGTCACAGCGCCGCCTCTGTCTGCTTTTTCAGCGGCAGGTATACCGTTACCACGGTGCCGCCGCCCTCGGCATTGGCGATCTCCAGCCGTCCGCCGTGGCGCTGCACGATCTCGTCGCACACCGCCAGACCGATGCCGCTGCCTCTAGCCTTGGAGGAGCCCTTGTAGAACTTCTGCTTCACATAGGGCAGCTCCGCCTCCGGGATGCCGGGGCCGAAGTCCCGGATGGTGATCACGTATTCCCCGTCCCGCTGGGTCAGGTGCACGGTGATGCGCTTGCCGCCGCCGCCGTGCTTGGCGGCGTTGTCCAGCAGATTGCAGAACACCTGCTTCAGCCGCTCCGGGTCGCCGGAGATGACCTCGCTGTACTCTGCCCGGTCGCTGGAATACTCCAGCGCGATGCCGTCCTGCCGGAACAGCTCCCGGTAGCTGTACACCGCGTCCTCCAGCTCCGCCTGCAGGTCGGTGTCCTCCACCTGTAAGGTGAAGCGGCCGTCCTCCAGCCGTGAGAATTGCAGCAGCTCCTCCACCATGTTGGTCAGGCGGCGGGACTCCTTCACCATGATCTGCACGCCGCGCTTGAGCTGCTGCACGTCGTTGGATTCGTCCTCCAGCAGCGTCTCGCCCCAGCCGTTGATGGCCGTCAGCGGTGTGCGCAGCTCATGGGACACGGAGGAGATGAACTCGGATTTCATCCGCTCGCTCTCGCCGATCTTCCGGGACATGTCGTTGATGTTGTCCACCAGCTCGCCCATCTCGTCGGAGTATTTGTTGGGTATCTGCACACCGTAGCTGCCGCCGGAGATGCGTTTGGCCGCCTCCGACACCGCCGACACCGGCGCCACCACGTTGTTGATGAAGATCATGCTGGACAGGACGATCAGCCCCACCACCGCCACCATCACGCCGGCCACCAGCAGCACCGTCAGCAGCACCTGCCGGTCGATGTTCCCGATGGCGGTGACGTAGCGCATGACGCCCACCACCTGCCCGTTGAACTTCAGAAGGCTGGACGCCGCCATGATCCGCTCGCCGGTGACGACGTCGCGCCCCACGTAGTCCTTCACCTCGCCGCTTTCAATGGCGCTGTATATCTCAGGCGTTCCGGGGTAGGTACCCACAGTGACGCCCCGCGTTGTCACCTCCACCCGGCCGGAGCTGTTGAGGAATTGCAGCTCGATCCGGTCGCCGTCATCGAAGGCGGCGGCGTAGACCGTGGCGCTGCGGTAATACTCCCGGTAGCTGGTCATCACATAGGTGTTGAAATAATCCGCGCCGGCGGCGGCCTTCGCCCGCAGGGCGGAGCGGGCGCTGTTGTAGTAGCTGCTGGCAAAGCCCACGGAGATGAGCACGCCCACCAGCAGCAGTATCACCAGCACGGGCCCCATGCTGCCGGTCAGCCACCGGCGCTTCAGGCCCTGTACCTTTTTCACTTTTTTTGCCAAGGTGAGCATCTCCTTTCGGGCAGAATGCTGCGCAGCGGGGCAGCGGGAGATTTTTCGTCAGGACGAGACGCGGCGGCACAGGCGTACCGTGTGTACGTCAAGCCGACGCCCATGTAATACGCGGATTTTTTCTCCAGACGAGGCGGGAAAGCGCAGCCATACTTTCTGTATGGCAAGCTTTCCCAACAAAGTATGGAGGAAAAAGACGCGTATTACAGGCCCCACTTGTAGCCGAAGCCCCAAATTGTAGTAATATACGTCGGATTCGTGGCGTTGTCCTCAATTTTCAGCCGCAGGCGGCGGATGTTCACGTCGACGATCTTCAGCTCGCCGAAGTAGTCGTGACCCCAGACCATGTCGAGGATCTCCTCGCGGGAGAGCGCTTTGCCGGGGTTCTCCATGAACATCTTCATGATGGCGTACTCTACCTGGGTGAGCTTGATGCGCTGGCCGTTCTTCTCCAAGGTACGGTTGCGGGTGTTCAGGAGGAAGGGCGGCTGGTTGATCTCGCCGGCCTCCACGGCAGCGCCGCCGCTGCGCCGCATGAGGGCGTCCACACGGGCGGTAAGCTCCGCGGGGGAGAAGGGCTTGGTGACGTAGTCGTCGGCACCGGTCATGAGGCCGGTGACCTTGTCCATCTCCTGAGAGCGGGCGGTGAGCATGATGATGCCGATGGAAGCGTTGGTGGCGCGGATGCGGCGGCAGACCTCAAAGCCGTCGATGCCGGGCAGCATGATGTCCAGAAGCGCCACGCGCACATCGCTGTGCAGCTTCAGCTTTTCCAGCGCTTCTTCGCCGCTTTCGGCCTCCACCACCTCGTAACCGGCGCGGCGCAGGTTGATGACGATAAAGCTGCGGATGCTGGATTCGTCCTCCAGTACCAGTACCTTTTTCATTGAGTCCCCTCCTTGTCAGTTGCTCCATGTGCCCACGATGAGGCTGAAGCTGCGGCGCAGCAGATCCTCATCCATGCCGTAATAGGCGCCGGCGTCGTACAGCTCACCGGCGTAGACGGTGGCTGTCTGGCGGCGCAGGACGATGCGTTTACCGAGACGTCCCCGGTTCTCCCGGTTTTCGCCGGTGATGGTGTAGATGCTCAGCACGGGATCGCCGTTGATGTTGAGATTCAGCTGGTTTTCGTTGCTGATGCTGCCGGTGACCGCCTCCACGTTCCAGTCCCACCAGCTCTCCGGTATGTTCAGATACCAGCCGCAGGACAGGCTGTGGTACGTCTCTGCCGCCACGGACAGCTCGCCGTTGCCGCCGCAGCGCATCCAGCGCACCAGCCCGTCGGTCTGTTCGCCCGACCAGGAGGGATCCGGGTCGGGTATCTCGATGCTGCCGTCGCCGTCAATATCCTGGGGCGACAGCTGGCGGTAGGCAAAGACCGCGTTGGACACGCCGGTGCTGCTGCCGGTCAGCGCCAGATTCACCAGCCCCAGCTCAGAGCGGAACACCAGAATGTCCGTGACCGCCATGCCCTGCTCGTCCACACCGGTGATGAACAGTGCCGGCGTGTCGGCGTCCACCCGTCCGCTGACCATGCTGCCCCGGTTCAGGGACGCCATGCTGCTGGACAGCACGCAGCGGTAGGCCACGCCCATCTGCTCGTCCTGCCAGCCGTAGAATTCCGCCACCGACTGGCTGTTGCCATCGGTGCGCAGCACCAGCAGACTGGGCATGCCGTCGCTGTTGAGATCCTGCATGGTGAAGCGGTTGTAGCCGCTGGACATGAGCACCACCGGCTCCCGCTCCACGGTGTACACCGCCACAGTCTGTACCTCGGCGCTGATGCGCCAGCCCACGATCAGCTCCCGGCGTCCGTCGCCGTTGAGATCCTGATAGTACACGCTGTCGATGGCGCTGCCGCTGCTCTCGATGGTGCAGAAGCGGGTGTATGTCCCGTCCTCCAGACGGAATACAAATATTTTCAGGGGCTTTTCGTCGCTGCTCATACGGAAAAAGGCCAGCGCCTCCTGCTGTCCGTCGCCGTCCAGATCCACCATCTGGACGGACTGGATGTTCCGTCCGCCGGTAGGCGAGGCGTATTCGTAGCCCTGGGCGATCAGGTCGTCCAGTTCCTTTGTCAGCCCTGTATACTCCTCCGCCATGCGGGGCAGGGTGAACAGCTCCTCCACCGAGGCGTCGGAAAAGCCGCACCCGGTCAGCAGCGCCGCCAGCAGCGCCGACAGACCCGTCAGCAGGATATATCGTTTCACACGCCGCAGCATGGCACTCCCTCCTCTCGCCCGGCCTATTCTCACGCAGGTATCATACCACATCTTCCTCTGTTTTGGTAGTGGGATTTTGTAAATTTACAAAAAGCGGGCGCCCCGCGTCCGTCTCAGGCTATCGGAAAAGCCTGTCATTGCGAGGAGTACCCCAAGGGCACTTGCTTCGCGGCGCGCAGCGACGCGGCAATCCGTTCTTTTCCTGCAAGGAGACGGATTCCCACGCCAGTGACGCGGTCACTGGCTCGGAATGACAGGAAGCGGGACGTCGAGGACGCCGTCCCCTACGGGGTGCAGCAGTCATACGGGGACGGCGGGACGCCGTCCCCTACAACGGCTCACCGTACCCGTCCGCAGGGGGGCGATACCCACACATCGCCCCGCCGGACAAATGCGCATTTTGCGGCGGGACACATGGGTCCCGCCCTACAGGGTACGCCGGTCATGCAGGACGGGACGTCGGGACGCCGTCCCCTACAACGGCTCATCGCACCCGTCCGCAGGGGGCGATGCCCACATCGCCCCGCCGGACAAATGCGCATTTTGCGGCGGGACACATGGGTCCCGCCCTACAGGGTACGCCGGTCATGCAGGACGGGACGTCGGGACGCCGTCCCCTACAACGGCTCATCGCACCCGTCCGCAGGGGGCGATGCCCACATCGCCCCGCCGGACAAATGCGCATTTTGCGGCGGGACACATGGGTCCCGCCCTACAGGGTACGCCGGTCATGCAGGACGGGACGTCGGGACGCCGTCCCCTACAACGGCTCATCGCACCCGTCCGCAGGGGGCGATGCCCACACATCGCCCCGCCGGACAAATGCGCATTCTGCGGCGGGACACGTGGGTCCCGCCCTACAGGGTACGCCGGTCATGCAGAACGGGACGTCGAGGACGCCGTCCCCTACAACGGCTCACCGTACCCATCCGCAGGGGGGTGATGCCCACACATCGCCCCGCCGGCAGCACAAAGAGGCAGGCGCAAGCACCTGCCAGCTTGTCGAAAAAGTCCGGATGGACTTTTTCGACAAGCTGGCAGGCAAAATCGCAAAATAAAAACGACATTTTATTTTGCGATTTTGGTCGCTGCGGCGGGTGATTGGACGCGAAAGGGAACCCTGACGGTTCCCTTTCACACTATCCTTCCCTCCGATATTTGTAACCGAACAGGCTCTTTGACAGGCTGAGAGGCAGACGCAAGCGCCTGCCTCTTTGTGTGTCATGCAGTTATTTACTTGGCGTTCTTGGCGGCCTCACGACCGGCGCGGAAGGCCTTCAGATTCAGCTCTTTGACCTTGGCGGGCACCGTCTCGGCCACGATCTGCTCCCAGTCGATATCCGGGCAGCCCAGGGAGTCGCACATGGCGCCGAACAGCACCACGTTCATGCACTTGGGATTGCCCAGCTGGATGGCGATGTCGCTGGCGGGCACGGCGATGGTCTTGAAGTTCTTCTGCATGGCCTCGATGCAGCCCTGCGGATACTCCTCAGCGCCGGAGGCGATGGTGGTGGACTTGATGGCGTAGTCATTGATGACCGCCACGCCGTTGGGGTTCAGGAACTCCGCATAGCGGACGGCTTCCATCTTCTCCAGCGCCACCATGATGTCCGCCTCGCCCTTGCCGAACACGGGGCCGTAGACCTTCTTGCCCCAGCGCACCTGGGTGGACACGGAGCCGCCGCGCTGCGCCATGCCGTGTACCTCGCTCTGCTTGACATCGTAACCGGCCTTCATAAAGCCGTTGGACATGATCTTGGAGATCAGGATCGCGCCCTGACCGCCCACGCCTACCAACAGGCAGCTTTTCACATCGTTCATGTTACTTCTCCTCCTTTTCGATGGCATCAAACGGGCAAGCCTGCGCGCAGACGGTGCAGCCCACGCACTGGGTGCGGTCGATGAACGCCTTGCCGTTCTCCATGGAGATGGCGGGGCAGCCCACCTTCAGGCAGCTCTTGCAGCTCTTGCACTTGTCGGTGTTGACCACGCACATGCCGATGTCGTGCTTCACACGCTTGATCAGCAGGCAGGGACGGCGGGTGACGATAGCGGGATGCTTGCCCTCGTTGAGCGCGGCCACCGCCTCGTCCACGGTCTTCTTCATGGCCGCCAGATCCTGGGGATCCACGGTGAAGACAGGGGCGAAGCCATAGGCCTCCAGCACCTTTTCCACGCTGATCATGGGAGCGGGCTCGCCCATCAGGGTGAAGCCCGTGCCGGGGTTCTCCTGGTGGCCGGTCATGCCGGTGATGCGGTTATCCAGCACGCAGGGGATCATGCGGCCGTTGTTGTAGATGATCTCGGCAGCGCCGGTCATGCCGCTGTGGAAGAACGTGGAGTCGCCCATGACGCCGAACACCACCTTGTCGGTGACGCCCTCGCGCTGGAAGGACTTGGCCATGCCCATGCCGGCGGAGAAACCGCCGCCCATGCAGATGCACACGTCCATGCAGTTCAGCGGCGCGGCGGAGCCCAGGGTATAGCAGCCGATATCGCCGGTGACCACATAGCTCTTATTCTTGGACAGGGTATAGAAGAAGCCGCGGTGGGGACAGCCGGGGCACAGTGCGGGAGGACGCTTGGCCACCTTCACCTCGTCGATGGTCTTGTAGTCCGCCTTGATGCCCAGCACGCGCTCGCGCACCAGCTCGGTGTTCAGCTCATACAGCTTGCCGGTCAGCTCCTTGCCGACGCAGTCGATGCCGGCGGCCTTGATCTGATCCTCCATGAACGGATCCAGCTCCTCGATGACGTACAGCTTCTCCACCTTGGCGGCGAAGTCGCGGATCAGATCCATGGGCAGCGGATAGGTCAGGCCCAGCTTCAGGAAAGACGTGCCCTCAGGGAACACCTCCTTGGCGTACTGATAGCTGATGGACGCGGTGATGACGCCCACCTTGCCGTCGCCCAGCTCCACCTTGTTCAGGCCGTTCTCCACGGCGCGGGTGCAGCCGTACTCGGCCAGCTTCACCAGACGCTCCTCCACGATGGGGTGGTTCAGGTAGGCGTTGGCGGGGGTGCAGATAAACTTGCGGGTGTTGCGGGCGTAGGCGGGCGCCTCGTGCTCCGTGCGCTCGCCGAACTCCACCAGACCCTTGCTGTGACAGACGCGGGTGGTGGTGCGGTACAGCACCGGGGTGTCGAACTCCTCAGAGATCTCGCAGGCCAGACGGACGAAGTCCTTGCACTCCTGCGCATCGGAGGGCTCCACCATGGCGATCTTGGCGGCGCGGGCATAGTGGCGGTTGTCCTGCTCGTTCTGGGAGGAGTGGCAGGAGGGGTCGTCAGCGGTGACGACCACGTAAGCGCCGTTGACACCCATGTAGCCGGCGGTGAACAGTGGGTCGGCAGCCACGTTCAGACCCACCATCTTCATGGTGCAGAACGCGCGGGAGCCGGCCACGGACGCGCCGTAGGCCACCTCGGTGGCTACCTTCTCGTTGGGCGCCCACTCGCAGTAGACGTCCTTGCCGTACTGGGGCAGATTCTCCAGGATCTCCGTGCTGGGCGTTCCGGGGTAAGCGGAACAGACCTTGATACCGGCTTCGTAGACGCCACGGGCGGTGGCCTCGTTACCGGACATCAGATGTTTCATAGCAATTTCCACCTTTCTTGTCTTTTTTCCTCTATATTTCCAATATATTTGCTCGCTTAATAAATACCGGCTTCCTGCTGGCCGCGCAGCACCCGCAGAGCGCCCTCCGCCAGGGAACGCATCTCCTCCTCACCCGGCAGGCGGATGATGGGCGCGATCTTGCCCACATAGGCGGTGATATCGTCGCAGAAGAAGTCCTCGTAGGCCATGCCCGCGGTGTACACGATGGCGTCCACGTCGAAGTGCAGCACGGCGGCCATAGCGCCGATGTCCTTGGCCAGCTGGTACACCAGCGCCTGATACGCCTCCACGAACTTGGGGTCGCCCTCCACCACCTTGGCGCAGATCACGCGGAAGTCCGTGGTGCCCAGATAGGAGAACATACCGGCGCGGCGGCCGAAGGTGCGCTTGACCTCCTCCTTGGTCTTGCCGCTGAAGCAGTAGCTGATCAGCTGGTTCACCGGCAGCCCGCCGGCGCGATCCATGCCCATGGAGCCCTCGTCCTTGACGTTGCACACGTCCACCACGCGGCCGTGCCGGTGGGCACCCACGCTGACGCCGCCGCCCAGATGGCAGACGATCAGGTTCACGTCCTCGTACTTCTTGCCCAGCTTCTCGGCGGCCTTGCGCCCCACGGCCTTGTGGTTCAGCGCGTGGAACTGGCACAGGCGGCGGAACTCGGCAAAGCCGGTGTAGTGGGCGATCTCGGTCATCTCGTCCACGCAGACGGGATCCACGAAGAAGGCGGGGATGCCCACCATGTCGCCCAGCTTGCGCGCCAGATACGCGCCCAGATTGGAGGGATGCTCGCCATAGGGCGCGGCCTCCACGTCGGCCATGACCCTGTCGTTGACGGCGTAGGTGCCGGAGGGGATAGCGCGGTACAGACCGCCCCGGCCGCACACGGCGGCGAAGTCGGTCAGCTGATAGCCCGCCTCGGTGATGGCCTTGAGAATGGCCTCCTTGCGGTAATCGGCCTGATCGATGACGCGGGGGAACTGATCCAGCTCCTCGGCGGAGTGATCGATCGTTACCTTGAACAGCTGCTCCTCGTCCTCGAATACCGCGATCTTGGTGGAGGTAGCGCCGGGGTTAATGATCAACAGCTTCATGTTCTCTCCTTCTGCCGCGTCTATGGCGGGCTGATTTCGTTAAATATTTCACCGAATCCCTCGGTGATTTTATTTTATTATGGCACTGCCCGCGCCGGATGTCAACGGCCTTTTCCGTTTTTTCAAAAGCTCGTCGTTTCGCACAAAAAAAGACCGTGAACGCTGTTGAAAACAACGTTCACGGTGTTTAACTTATTCCTCGTGCCGCAGGGCTGTCCGCTCAGATTTCATTTGCCATTTCGCCTATCATTCCCAGCATATCCCTCAAGGCCGTTATCCCCGGTACTGCCAGCACATTGATAAGGATCACCGTAATGATAAGCACAACCAGCCCGCCGATAAGACCCACCAGCGACAGCACGAAGGCTATCGTTCGCTTGTCTCCGGTATAGCCCTCTTTCTTTGCCTTGTCAGTCCATACCAAGCCGAGGATGCCCAGTACAACAGATGCCACGGCAGAGTAGCCGAAAAACCAGAATACCACGGCGGCAATGCCCATTATCAAGCCCGCAACAGCTGTGTTTTCGCCCGGCTCCCGCCCACTCTCCGGCGGCCGCCTCTCTTCACGCTTACCCATCCGCTCCTCCTTTTCTGTGTATGTCTTTACTCCTCCTCGTGCCGCCAGCCCTCCAGCAGCGCGGCGGCCATGCGCCGTCCCCGGCGGGGCAGATCAAATGCCCCCTCGTAAATGCGCCATTCCAGCAGCATACCCCGGTGCAGCGCCACCAGATCAGCCACCAGCTCCTCCCGGTCGCGCCCGGCGTGGACAGAGCCCTCCTGCTTGCAGCCGTCCACCAGCTCCCGCAGCACCCGGAAGTACACGCGCTTTTCGTTATCCCGCAGGATGCCCTGCTGGGGATAGCGGATGCCGTGGATGAAGCTGCGGTACAGGGACGGGTCGTTAGCGCTGATGACCAGAGCCTGCCCCACGAAGTCCAGCAGCTTGTCGTGCCAGCTGTTGGCCTCGTCCGCCAGATAGCTCTCCTCCAGCACGCTGTACTGGGCGTCCACGCTGCTGGTCACCTGAATGACCAACTCGTCCTTACTCTTGAAATAGTGGTAGATATTCCCCACCGAGCATCCCGCCGTCTGCGCGATCTGTTCCACGGATACGTTCTCAAAGCCCTCCTTGTCAAACAGCTCCAGCGCCACCGCCTGTATGCGGGAGCGCATTTCCATGGCCTGCTTCTTCCGGGAGGTAAGTTCCTTCTTTATCATCGCGCGTTCCAGCTCCTTTGGTGCAAGTTTTATCTTGACAGTATCATAACAATTTTTCCCCGGCAGGTCAAGAGACAGCTGCGCAGCGCGGAAAAAATGCTGCACCAAAAAGAAAGACACCCGTATGGGTGTCTCAGGCTGTCGAAAAAGCCTGTCATTGCGAACCAGTGCTCACACTGGCGTGGCAATCCGTTTCTAAAGCGCCTGATTTCTGCGTTTTTTCGCAGATTTCCAGCTAAAAGGTTACGGATTCCCACACCAGTGACATCGGTCACTGGTTCGGAATGACAGGGGTGTGGGTTTATCGACACGCTGAGGGCGGGCAGGTCATTTGACCTGCCCGCCCTCAGATTTGACGGTTGTAGAAAAGTATGCGGCGGCACATCGCCTCGTGGAGAGATGCGCCGCCGCCCTTGCCGTCATGATTCTTTCTGTGCTTCCGACTCCTGCTGTTCCATCCGCATGAGCGCAACGCAGAGCTGAAGCTGCCGTACCTTGTGGATGCCAGTCTTTTCATAAACCCTCTTGCGGTATGTATCTACGGTGCTGGAGGCACAGCCGATCTGCTCCGCACATTGGCGGGTACTCAGGCCGCTGACCAGAGCCTCGCATATTTCCAGCTCCTTGGTGCTCAGCTTGGCATAGCCCTTTAAGAATTTTTCATAGTCAGCCGGTTTCAGCTCCTTCTTTCCGAGGTGAGCCAAACGACGGATCTCCGCAAGGGAATCGTCCAGCTGCCCCTGCATACCCTCTACCTGCTCTTCAAGCCCCAGCTTTTCGCCTAAAAGCTGCTCGGCTCTGTCCTGGGCATCCTGCCGTTCCGCCTTCAGAACGGTCACAGCCTCCTCATGGGATCGCATCTTCTCGGAGATGGGCAGCAGCTCCTCAAAGATGGGCTTTCCCTTCTCGCCGCCCGCCACGGTAACATGATCGATGTCCTCCAGAATGGGTCTGAGATAGCGGCGGGTATAGAACAGGCAGCAGCCCACGGCAAAAAACACCAGCAGCGTCAGCAGGGCGGCGATCTCTATCACGCTTTTCAGCATGGCGCGGTCATAGGCGGCTTTTGAGATCAGCACCGTCAGATCGTGCGGCGCCTCATCCCCGGCAGCCACTGTGAACGGCTCCGAAATGCCGACAAAGGAAAGCTCCGACCCTGCAAAGGCGGTCAGCCCACCGCGCAGGCTCCTTTTTTCCAGCAGCTCATCCGGCACAAAGCAGAAGTCGCCTGTGGGATAGGTCAGAAGCCCTCTTTGAACATCCAGCCCCTCCGCAGAATCCGACAGAACACAGGCAAGGCTGCCAATGCCGGTCGGCTGCGCGTGGTGCGCCAAGAAGTAGGTCTGATTGACGGAAAAGCCGCACAGACCGTATACCGTGCCGTCCGCGCCGATCATGGGGACGGTCAGAAGGATCGCCTGCTCTGTGGTACCGGGCAGGGTGATGAACTCTGTGGTGCGGCAGCTGCGCTCTATGGGCGCAGACGCCTTTTCCAGATGCTCCGCAAAGACGGGAAATCTCGACAGGTCAAATTCCTGCGCCCACTTCCGGTGGGGCATTACCTTATGCCGCCGCCCGATGTCCGCCATGCCGCGATAGAGCAGCAGGTCACCGGTGGTGTGCTCGGCGTTGCCGCGCTGCACATACAGTCCGGCATGGGAATCCACAGCGGGATCGGAGCCGAGTGAAGCGCCCAGCATTATAAACGCGCCGGAGCAATCCGTCTGCCGCACATACTGGCACAGCGGCTCCAGCATGGCCTCCTGCAAGGCACCCACGGCGGCTGCATCTCCGTTGAGGGAGGAAAAGTCCGAGGTCTGCTCCTCAATGAGGGCTGTCATATCCTGCGAGAGATGCACGCCCATGACAGAGACATTCCGCCACAGGGAGGCCATATCCGAGCGAAAAGCTCCCATCTGGAAGGTCAGAGCCTTTTCCGTTTCAGCCCGTGGGCTTTTGAGCCGCCCAAGCAGAAGCAGGGCAACCAACAGCACCGCCAGCAGCAGAGCCGCCAATGCGCCCATGTATAGAAACAGGCGCCGGCGCATAGAGGGCTGCGCTTGCTTCAGTTTTGAGAGCAAAAAGCTGGGCATGGGCCTTCACCCCCCTTCCGATGCAGTCGATTTTTTCAGCGAATGGAGCAGAACAACGCCCAAGTCTCCTCCGCCAGCGCGTCGATGTCCTCACCGGCTGCGGCGCGCGCGGGCAGCTCCTGCTGGAGCTGGCGCAGGCCGTCATAGAGGGCGCTGACCTTGCCGTAGTAGCCCTCGAAGCGCGGCTCGGACACGGGGACATAGTCCTCACGCATGGTTTGGAGCGCGGCATAGAGGCTCTCATAAGCTGCCGCGGGTGCCGGGAAATTGTCGTAATCCGAGATGGCGTCAAAGGCACCGCTGCGCACCGGCATGTAGCCGGTCTGCGCCACGAAGTCCAGGTTGCGCTCCGCCTCCGTCAGCCAGCGGACGAACAGCGCGGCCGCCTCCGCCTTCTGCTCGGTGGTCTTGTAGGCGCAAAGCCCCACACCCGCCTGCGTCATCAGGGCGTCCGCTCCCGCCGTTTTCGGCATGGGCAGCACATGGAGGTTCATGGGCTCCTGCGTGTTGTCCGGGTAGGTGACGGTATCATTATAATATAGAATGGCGGCGGAGGAGCCCAGGCCGCACACCACATCGCCGGTCATCACCTGGGTGTTGGAGTAGAGGTCGGAGACCACCACATGGCCCTGCGCCAGAGATCGGGCGAACTGCATCCAGCTCTCCTTGAATACGGCGTTGTTCGTATCGTACCAGCCGTTTTCCGTGTAGAAATCCCCGCTGCCGCGCTCTGTGGCGCAGAACTCCACGGCGCGGATGGGATAATCCAGCGCACAGAAGGGCTTGCCCGACCAGTCATAGAACTTGCCCGCGGCGTCGTAAAAGCCCTCCCATGTGGCGAGGTCATCGTAGCCGACGCCGGTGGCATCGGAAAAGCGGGCGAAGCCGCTGCCGTTGCACATCAGAAGCTGCGTGGACTTGGAAACGGGGAAGATCAGCAGCCGACCGTCCTCCGCCGTGCCATCGTCCAGAAAGCCGGGGACGAAGTCAGAGAGCTCACTCGGCGTGAACTGGCTGTTCCAGTCCACGAGGTTGTCCTCACCCAGCTCCAGCGCGTCGACGATGTGGCAGGTAAAGAGGTCGGGCATCTCCTGTACCTCCTGCCCGCCGCTCTGTGCCTCCTTCAGATAGCCGCCGATCTTGGATGCGCTGCTGGTGCCGGTGACCTTCACCTGCACGCCGCGCTCCTGTCCCACGGTGCGGTTGAACTCCTGCACCAAAAGATCCATGGGCGAGCCTGCCTGTTCGCCGTAAACATGCCAGAAGGTCAGAGAGACCGGCTCCTTTTTATTCAGCAGGGACTTCTCTCCGCAGCCGGAGAGGGTGAAAAGAAGGGCGGATAGCAGCAGAGTCGCCAGCATACGCTTTTTCATGAAATATACCTCCGAGAAAGAACAGATGCTTGAAAAATCGAGTATATTTTCGAATTTTTCAAAAATATTTTTTCTCTTTGTCCCCTAAATGAGGGATTTAGGGGACAGACAAAAGAATGAAAATATGGTACAAGAATAGTGTACGGAGCCGGATGTACCGTCCGGCGACCGTCAGGCGAACGGAGAATCGTTACAGGGATACCCCTTCAGGTTGGAGCGAAGCTCCCACCTAAAAATCGCTCGACGCCCTATCCTGTCGAGCCGACCGCCTCTTTAGCCTTTTCATTGTAGCATATTCCACGACAGCTTTACAAGGCGAAATTGAAAAAGGGAGGAGGAATGCGGATGGAGCAGACGAAAAAAACGGCGTCCTACCGGGTCGTTGCCGACTCGGGAGGCAGCAGGGTCTTCCGTTTTTACTGCGACATTTCCGGTGAGCTGTGCTGCGTGACCCGCCCCATTCAGGCGGATACGGAGGAAGCCGCGCTGGAGATCGCGTGGGCAACGGAGGGCAAGTGGGAGTTCAACCATTGTCCCCAATGCGGGAAGTATGTTTCCTCCGCTATGTTCAACGTCAACGCGGGGCTGTGTCTGGACTGCGCCCCGTGGGAAGCGGAGTTCCCCGCCTTTTGCCATCAATGCGGCGTAAGGCTGCAGGGCGCAGCGCCGCGCTGCTGCCCCATCTGCGGGGCAAGGCTGCTGGTGGGCGGCACGGCAGGAGGAAAGGGGGCGGTGGAGTGAGCGAGTACGATCTGCGGACAAAAAAAGCCCTGCGGCAGGTGACGCTGCTGGAATACGGCTTCGGGCCGGAGACCATGAAGCGGCGCAAGATCTGCCCGGAGTGCGGCAGAGCCAACGGCGCGCAGGACACGCACTGCACCGACTGCGGCGCGGCGCTGCCGAGCAAGACGCTGTACGACTTCTACCTCTCCCGCCACCGCTGCTGCCCCGGCTGCGGCGTGGCCGTGACGAGCATCGCGGCATACTGCCCGGAGTGCGGGGCGCGCTTGCCGAAGGCAGGCGTGACGCGGAGAGAGGGGGCGGCGGTTTGAGCTTTTTCCGAAAGCGGGAGCCGCCTGCAAGCGGCCCAGGAGCCAAACGGCTCACACCCAAGGCGGCGGTGTGCTTCACCACGCCCGCCATGACCCGCCGGGCGGCGGACTGGCTGGGCAGGCTGGGAGGCTGCCGGCCGCTGGCGATCCTGTCCGACGACTTTGACGACGTGGTGTGGAACTGCGAGGCGGAGCGGGCGGATCTTCTGGTGCTGGAGATGGACTTTTCAAACGGAGTGGAGGATAAGGACGTCTCCGGCCGCTGCGACATTGCCGCCGCGGTGCGGAAGAGGCGGCCGGGGTGCCGGGTCTATCTCGTCTGCGAGGAAGGGCATCCGGAAAAGCTGGCCGCGCTGGATAAGGCGGTGGAGCTGACGCTCATCGACGGCTACTGCATCGGCGACCTTGACCCGCAGCAGATGCGCGCATGGCTTGCCGAGGCGGCCGAGAGCATGAGAGCGGCGGAGAGCCGCGACACCGAATTCAGGAGGGAGGAAAAGTAAGAGTGAGACAACAAACCTACAAACGGCTGACCGCCTGGCTGATGGCGCTGGTGATGGTGGCGACCATGCTGCCCACCATGACACTGGCCACGGCGGAGGACGGCAGCACCGACCCGCCCGCTCCGGCGGTGACGGAGGTGCAGGAGACCCCGGAGACGCCGGAGACACCGGAAACCCCGGAGACGCCGGAGACACCGGTGGAGCCGGAAACCCCGGAGACGCCGGAGACACCGGAGACGCCGGAAACACCGGAACCCCCGGAGACGCCGGAGACACCGGAACCCCCGGAGACACCGGAGCCTGACCCCGGCGTCACCGCCACGGGGGAGATGACCGCATCCCAGCCGGCTATGATGGCGGCGGGCGATGCCCACCTCAAGGTGATAATGGACAACGGGCAGACGCTTTATTTGTACCCCGGTAATACCATCAAGAAGAATCACAGCGGTGATTACTACACAGAGGCTGTGACCAACCGTCCCAGCAGTATCTATGTGGCACGCCTGATGAAAACTGACATGTACCAGTGGACGCTGGAGCTGAACAACTTTAACGGGCAGTCCATCACCTATGTGCCGGGAGACAGCAAAGCCAATTCTGTCGTCATTTCGCTGAATGGCGAAAACGTGCTTGCGCCCAAGGACGGATACGCTGTGGATGCCAACCAGAACAACTACCGGGCCATTTCCTGCGGTAAGGAAGCCGGGGACGGCAAGCCGATGGGACTGTCGTTCATCATAAACGGCGGCGGTTCGCTGGCCATTCGCGCCAATGACAATGTAAGCGCGTACCAGATGTGGGCCGCCCAGTGTATCTTCACCCAGGGTCTGACCATTAGGGGAGATGCAAAGGTATCGATCGATCTGAAGCTGCCCAGCTACCAAGAGCGTAATTCCCATACGATCTTTACGAGCAATCTCTATGTGTTCGATAACGCCAGCCTGGACATCAAGAGCTACAACCTCGCTGAAGTCGTGAGGGCGTCTGCTCACGATAGGGGCGGAAAATCTTTCATTAGCATTGATACCACCGGTACCGTGAATGTCGAGTTCGGGTGCGATGAGCTGGAGCGTACTTACCCGCGTGTTTTCAACGGCTATCCCGCTTCCTCCAGTTTCGCGATAGAGAATGTGGGGTACATGAGTATCGCCCGCAAGGGCTCCCGCACCGACAACTACAATGAACCCGATAGATTTGATTTTGTTGCGTACCCCGATATCACCGTGAGCGAGGACGTTACCGTAAAGACATTCACGTCTGACAACATCAAGCGGATCCAGTATTTCCCCCGCCTCGCCGCCGCCGTTAGGGTGAAGCTTTTTGACGGAAGGATCCAGGACGGGAAGTTTAAGGCCTATGACGAGCTGTGGGGGCCGTTGAAAGACAAGTCTGTCGACATCACCATTACCGCCCCGGAAAGCGCGGCTCCCTTTGATCGGTGGTCCACAATAACGGAAGACCTCACCGCCGAGGATCCCGGTGCCGACCTTCCCGTTAACGGTCAGCCCGTTTCCAACAAAACGGTCACGCTGCATATTACCGGTGCAGGCCATTACTATATACTGGCGAAGTACGATCCCTTTGGCGGCACCCCTACATGGACAAAAGGGTACAGCCCCGCTGCCAACTGCACCACCGGCACGGTCTCCTGGACAGCGCCGGATTCCATGAAGGACGTAAAGGGCATGCTTGTTCCCGCAACCTTCCAGCTCTCCGGCAGCTCGCCGGTGGCGGCAACGGATAAATCCGGGAATGATATCGATAAAGTTAAGTCCGGTGTGAGCGTCTTCGCAAGGCAGTCGGGCAGCGACATCACCTATGCCCTCTCGGATACGGGCGCGAAGCGCGTTGCCTTGAATTTCGACGGCAGGTGGCATTTCAGCGAGCCCTTTGTCCCCGACCTCGATAAGTTGACGCTCCCGCCCGCGCCGCAGCTGGCATCGCTGAACTGCAGCGGCGGGGAAACCCCGCTGATACCCGGCGCCGCCGCATGTTATCCGTTTGCCAGGGGGCTGATCGTGAAGGCGACCAACTTCGACTACGACCAGTACGAGATGTACTATACCTTTAACAACGGCGGCAGCGACCCCGGTGCCCCGACCGGGACCTCGCCGAGTACGAGCAACGGCGTCATCGTGCTGAAGGATAGTGACACCTGGACCGGTGTGACCAATTTGAGGGTGCGGTTCAAATCCAAGGAGACCGGCGCATGGAGCCTGACAACGCAGGTTCCTTTGCAGAAGGTTTTGGAAAGCCAACTCGAGCTTTATGAGGTGGCCTTTACCCCCGAGGAGAACTACACCCAAAGCGGTGACACTCTCACCATCACAGACCTCATCACAGCCACTGTCACCAAGGTAAAACCTGACGAGTGGCCCATCAATGCGGAGCTGGTGTACAGCACGCACCCCATCGCTATGGCTCGCTTCTTCAAGCCCTATACCGGGGATGTTTCCATTGACGATGCCGGGGCTTTCCGGGTTGGCGTGCGGGTGCCTGACCCCAAAAGCAGCAGCGACGATTATTCCGTCATCCGCACGAGTAGCATTGACATCAAGCTGCCGGAATCCCATAAGTTGTTCCTGTGGGATTGCACCGCCACGGTGGATGGCAAACCGGCAGCGGATAACTCGAATGTGGCAGTGGGCAAGACCGTCATTCTGACACCCACCGTTCCACAGGGCTACACCTTCAAGGGCTGGAATTCCCCGGACGGCCTGGCCATCACCGACCTTGGGGACGGTACCTACTCCTTCACCATGCCCAAGCAGAATGTCACCATAAAGGCGATCCTCTATGCAAATGAGTACACATCCATGACAGTGATCTTCGATGTGTACTCCGGCAGCAGTATTGTCAGCAATATGTCGGGTATCCGGCATACCGTATCCGGCGTTGACGGCGCGACCACGGGGATCACATTCTACAAAGGGAATACCCCCTATAATAACGGTGCGTTGGATAAGGACAGCGGCTGCTACCGCGCCCATATCACTTGCAGCGCCGCCGAGAATGCGATCTTCAGCGACAACATGAAGCTGCGCGCCAACTGCAAAGTGAACAGCTCCAACGGGCAACTGTTAAAGGGCGGCTTCACACTCTCTGCGGATAAGAAAACCCTTGAGTTCGATGTGTGGTTGGTCTTTGCCCCCGAAGTGACCGTTCCGCTGTATGAGGGCGAATCCAAGCCCACGGCGGAACAGTGCACCACCCAGCCAGGCATAAAGGTGACCTCCCTCACTTGGAGCGGCAACACCATCCAAGAGATGAAGATCAAGGATGAATACCTCGTGGGTGACAGCTGCAGCCTGTTCCGGCTGGCCGCTAATCCCAAGGTCTGGATCAACGGCGTACTGTATGACGCCACCTATGACTATGAGGGTGCTTATGCTCTGACCGTAAAGAACACGACCATCCCCACCGTGCCCAAGGGCGTGGAGGTGAGCGGGACGGTCACCAGCTACGGCGATGCCGGCGAGAATGTCACTGTGCAGCTCATTGAGGCAGGCCTTACCGAACCGGCGTATGAAGTCATCGTGAGCGGCAACAGCGCGACCTACTCCTTCCCCACCGTCCCCGCCGGAGAGTACACCCTGAAGGTGATGAAGAAGGGGCATGCCCCGTGGACGGAGAGCATCACCGTAGGAGATGGCAACGTCACCAAGGATGTGACCATCTATCTCATCGGGGATGTGAATGGAGATGGGGACATAACAATTATTGATGTGACCCTTGCCAGGAGGCATTACAAAGGAGCAGCAACTCTTACTAACGACCAGATAAAGCGAATAGATATTAATCAGGATAGCGTAATTTCTATTGCGGACATCACTCTTATTCGCAGGTATTATAAAGGCGTTATCACGGGGTTTCCAACATAACATAATAAAATTTAGGAGGTATTGAAATGCGCAAACTTTTGTCATGGCTATTAAGCTTGACCATAATTGTATCCATCTGCCCAGTTATGGCCTCTGCCACAGAAAAAATATCACTTTCCGCGAGCAAGGATGGTGAGAACATTACTGTGACTTACGGTGTTGAAAAATATGATTCTGTGGGCAGTATGGAGTCAATAATCACGTTTCCAAAAGAAGTTGTAGAACTTGTAAGTGTAACTGGAAACAAATTCTCTCCGCTTGACTTTGAGTCTCCGGATATTTCTAACGCTAATAAAAACGGCTTAGTTAAACTTGGGTATAGCAGTGAAACTCTGGACACTGTGACTGTCAGTGGAACGATTGCTACACTTAAATTCAAGATCATTGCGGGGGCGACCCCAGGCGACTATGCGTTTACTTTGACCAAGGTGAGCATGCTTAGTGGGGATTTGTTGACTGATTATGCAGCAGCAGATGCTTCTCTACTCCCAATTACCGCTGCTTTTTCCATCCCCAAGGCGCCCATCACCAGCGTGACCGCCTCCGTTGATGCGCCGGTCAAGGGCGAGAAGCTGGACACCACGGTCGATATCGGCGCAGCCACCGGCTACACCGCCGCGGTGGAGTGGTATGAAGGCACTACCGCCACCGGCTCTCCCGTCACCGGCACAGCCAAGCCCAGCCAGTTCTACTATGCCAAGATCACCCTGACCGCCAAACCCGGCGAAAGCTTCGCTGATACGCTGGCCACCGGCATCATGACCTCTGAGGGCTACGAAATCACCCGCGTCAGCGACACCGAGCTGCTTCTCACCCGCAACTTCCCCAAGACCGACACTGTGAAGGTCACCAAGGTGCAGATAGGCGGCGCGGCTCCCACCCTGAATGTCCCTGAGGCCACCGACTTCGGCGTTCCCGGCACCGTCACGGTGCCCAAAACCTACAGCGTCACTGTGTATACGGACAGCGGCACCCTGTCCAACCCCGACGGCGTTAAGTGGAGCGTCAGCGGCCTTGAGGGCGTCACCGTCAATCCCGACACCGGCGACCTGACCATCTCCAGCAACTGCCCCGGCGGCAAGATCAACCTCACCGCCACCTACGGCGGCGTGTCCGACCCGAACCCCGCCACGCCCACCGTCTTCCGCGCCACCCCCGCTGTCAAGTGGCTCAAGATCGTCGACAAAAACACAGGCGGCGCGCCCCAGACCACCATCATTCGCCCTGTGGGCACCGAATCGACCGACATGATTGACGTCGAATACGAGGCCAAGGTCTATGACCAGTTCAGCCAGCCCGCAACCATCACGACGGTTGACTGGAAGCTGAATCCCATTCCCAAGCATATGGGCACGCTTGAAACTGTCGGCGGCCCATACATCCTGACGCTTCATGTGTTCCATAACACAGAGGCCATCCCCTTCGATCTGACGGCCACCCTTAAAGCCGCCCCCACCATCAAGGATACCGTCAACATCAAAGTGGAGGATAAGCCCCTCAAAACCTTGGAGGTGACGCAGGCGGGCACCACCTACGGCACAGCGCTGGCAGACCCCGTCTTTACCAAGCCGGAGGGTACCATCAAGACGTTGGTTCATTACAGCACCCCGACCTCCTCCGCTTACAGCAGCGACACGCCCCCCACCAACGCGGGCGAGTATGTGGTGAACGTCGTCTGCGAAACGGCCACCCACATCTACACGGGTCACGCCAACTTCAAAATTGAGCCCAAGAGCATCAGCAACATGCTCCAGCCCATTACCGGCACCTATGTGTATGACGGCACGCCCCAAAAGCCGACTGCCGTGGTGATGGACGGCACAAAGCCGCTGGTCGAGGGTACCGACTACACCGTCAGCTACGGCACCAACGTCCACGTCTTTGAGGCGGCCACCGTCTATGTCGAGGGCAAGGGCAACTACACGGGTACCTTCAGCCGCAACTTCAAGATCCAGCCCAAGCCCATTGACATCGGAACCGTCCACACGACGGATCGCGACTACGTGGAGGGCAAGCTGGACGTGGACTGCACCGTGACGCTGCCGGTTGCCGCCGAAGTGAAGCAGGGTGAACACTACCACGTCTACGCCACCATGGCCGATGACACGGCGGGCACCGGCAAGACCGTCAACGTGCTGGTGAAGATGGAAAAGGGCGGCCTCGGTGAAAACTACACGCTGAACAAGGATACCACCACCGCCACCGTGAACATCAACCAGATCAACCCCGCCGACCCCACCGGACTGAAGGGCGTCAAGGGTCAGAAGCTGTCCACCGTGGAGCTGCCCGCCGGCTGGAACTGGGATGCCCCCGCCACCGTTATGAACACCGCCGGCACGCAGACGTTCAAGGCCCACTACGCCGGTGACGCCAACCACAAAGCCGTCACCGGGCAGGCCATCACCGTCAACGTGCTGGATAAGACCGATGTCAGCACCTTCATCACCTTCCCTGACGGCGAGAAGGAGTACACCGGCAGTTGGATGGAATATAAGGAAGCCACCATCAGCGGCACCAATCTCGGCACCGGCGCCAAGTGGGACTACGTCTACACCGCCGGCACCGGCACGCTGCTGGCTGGGTACCCCCAGGGCATCGGCACCTACACCGTGACCGCCACCTACGAGGATATCCTCAACTTCGGCATCGCCACGGCCACCCTGACCATTACGGCTAAAAAGGTGGCCATCCCCGCCGCCGACACCACGGTGTTCACCTATGACGGAAACGCCAAGACCTACGGCATTGCCGATACCGCGGACTACACCGTGACCGGCAACAGCCAGACCAACGCCGGTGACCACATCGTCACCGTGGCGCTGAAGGATAAGGCCACCACCGCTTGGGCGGACGGCACCACGGCCGATAAGACCTACACCTTCACCATCAAGCGGGCGACCCCCACCGGCGAACCTGCCTACACCAAGATCACCACCAGCGGCAAGAAGCTGGCGGATGCCGCCTTGAGTATCGGTACCATTACGCCTGCCGGCGGTACGATTGCTTGGGATGACCCCACCACCACCGAGGTGGTTGCGAACAAGAGCTACGGGTGGACTTACACCCTCACCGACACCAACTACACGACGCTGACCGGCTCCATTGAGCTGTGGCACAAGTCCACCTCCTCCGGCGGCGGCAGCTACTACGCCCCCGTGGCACCCGATATGCCCATGGTGTATTGGGGCTGCACCGGCGACGCGGTAAAGACGCTGCAGGAGAAGCTGAATGCCAAGGGCTTCAATTCCGGCAACGTGGACGGCATCTTCGGAGCCAAGACCTATGCGGCGGTGACCGCCTTCCAGAAGGCTAATAGCCTTGGCGTGGACGGTATCGTGGGCAAACTCACTTGGGCGAAGCTCTATGACGCCACGCCCGTGAACGTGACGCCCGTCACGACCCAGCCCATGCTCCGCACCGGCTCCCGCGGTGATGCCGTGCGTAAGCTCCAGGAGCTGCTGAACGCGCTGGGCTATGACTGCGGCAGCGTGGACGGCATCTTTGGAAGCAAGACTTACGCAGCAGTGTTGGCATTCCAGAAGGCTAACGGACTGGTGGCTGATGGTATCGTGGGTTCCCTGACCTGGGGCAAGCTGGTCTAACCCAGCGACAAGAAATATCATCACCGCAAGGAAAGTGACTGCACCCGCAGTCAGAGCGTAACGTTTCTCCGGAGGGGCATAGCTGAGTAAATCAAGCAGCTGCCAGAGCAGACATACGCTGGCATAATTCCGCAACAAGCAAAGGACAGCGCGGCGGACGGTCAATAGCACCGTCCCCGCGCTGTCTGCTTTACCTGCGGCACCCACGTACCGCGATATTTTTACGAGTAGACGACGAAGCATCCCACGGGATGCTCTTTTCGTCCCCCCTTCGTGGGAACGAAAGCTCCTTCTCTGCACACCTTACTTTTTCAGCTTCAAGCCGTCGTGGAACGCCTCGCCCACACGCTCGGTGACTTTATAATAGCCGTGGGTGTAGGGGTCAAATGCGATGGCATTGACCTTAGACATATCAATTTTTCCGTCCACCATAACGCTCTCATCGGCAGTGACATTGACCACCTTGCCGATGACGCCGCAGCCGTACTCATTGTTCTGATACTCGATGAACTTGCACTCCAAACAAATCGGGAACTCGTTGATGACAGGGGCATC
>ENA-UOIY01001259-UOIY01001259.1-human-gut-metagenome-genome-assembly--contig:-P114-NODE-1259-length-28516-cov-7.302308_pt1 | contig 28516 bp, 47 predicted proteins | sample MGYA00242335_ERZ723882 | MGnify/ENA metagenome assembly ERZ723882
GATCCCGTCGATAGAATCATTCACAGAAACCCGAACCACCGAGGATAGTTTTTTCTCGTAGTTTTCGCCGAATGAAACTTGAACATGCGCGATCAGGTATAGCATTATTGCGATATTATAAGTGTTTCTTCTTTGTTGTTTTTCTTGCTGGTTGCATCGTACGCTTCAATCGAGTACTCGAATCCTACCGATCCGATCAGCGGGTTGGTGGTCATACTCTCCACCAAGATGTATTCGATACCGAGTTTGTTTAGGTAAGGGTTTTTGATCTCTATAATCTCGTTGACTTGGAAGACCTGACGATTTATCAGGTCAAGGGCTTCCAGCATATCATCTATGCGGTATTTGTCATTCCAGTCCTTTGTGCCAGTCGCTATCTGTACGGCGCCACGACCCAAATCATCAAACCCTCTTTGCCGCCACTTATCCACAAGGATAGTCCCCCTGAAAGTAATCTTCGAGGTCTTTATGCTCATGCGCTCAAACGCTTCTTCTCCATCAATAATCTGCGAACGGGCGATGACCTTACCGTGTGAAGTATTCAGCTCAAAAAACGGCTGTATCTGTACGGAGAATTTGGTATTATTGAATTCAACATACGTCACGTTATCGGGAGAGGCTGCATTGTAATCCCCGATATATGTAAACAAGTTGCGTATAAACTCCTTTGCTTTGCTCATCACTGTACAGCGATTTGAGTGAGAATATTGACAAACTCTTTAGCGGCTGTTTGTCCTAATTGTTCCGGGGTGTACTTTTCCCCCTCTACATGTTTATCGTCGATCTGAACCACGGGAGAATTGAATGTGATCTGGAAGTTTTTGATACCGCCGTTGCCGGAGACACCACGCAATGAATCTGAAACATCTGCCGGGGTATAAGACGATTTATCTACCTCACCTTTGGTTGTTAAATCGACATTGTCTTTTAATAATTGCGTGGCCTTTCGAGTGGCTTCGGATTCCTTGTGGATGGCATCGGTCAACTTTCGCCCCTCATCTTGAATCTTTTTCTGTTGCTTCAAGTACTCCACATCAGAATATGACAAACCTTTGCCTTCCTGATCTTTAAAGTGCCCAGCAAGAAGATCATCTACAGAATAAGTGGATAAAAGATTGTCGACATGACGACTGGCGCGAAGAGGGTTGGCCCTCAATCCCTGCAATGCAAACTCAGCCTGCCTCCGATCCTCACCGGCAGACACCGCCTCGCTCAAATACTCGCTTGCTTTTGCGGTGGCCGCCATTGCCCGCGCACGATTGACAAGCGACTGGATAAAATTCGCTTCACCCGAAGTAAACAGTTTTTCCGCATCGCTAACCTTACTGATAGAGGCACCCAAATCCTCAAAAGCGCTTTTATTCTTCTTGATGAACTCCTGACGCTTAGACAAACTATCACCAGTACGTTCCCATTGCGCTTGAAGCTGTTTGAATTTAACAATGGAATCAGATGCGTTTTGCCCGACAGATTTATTGAATTCCAACTGGGCCTTACGTGCTTTTTCCGCCTCCTCCCTGGATTTCTTTTGCGCATCACGATATTTGGAAATAGCAGCTATCGCTGCTCCAATCGCCACCGAAAGCCCTAATGTCAGCGTGCCCATCAGGACGTTTGCAGCAACATTGGAACCCCATAAGGCCCTAGTTAGGGCTTGCTGGGCGGAACGCCACGCCTTCGTTACTGAGGTAAGAATTCCTATTTGGCGAACATTCATCCGCTTGATCGCTTCGGACGCAGACTCCAAACCGATCACCACCGACAGCGCCTGCGCCAGCCTGCGTTGGATTTGGTCGAGCTTTTCGTTTTCCTTCGTGAAAGTCCCAACTACACCAACACCGGCAGCGTACAGGCCGACGGCACCCCTCAGAAGCGCGGATAATCCATAAATGCGAGAATTTACTGATCCAGTCTGAGCATTATAGCGCTCTCGCGCTTCCATAAGTGTCTCAAGGGCCTCTTTTTCACCCATCAATTCATTGCGAACTGACGAGGCTTGCCGCTCCGCATTCAGTTTAGCCATGCCTGGCGCAGCCTGATCTGCAGCAGAACGCAATCGCTTATAATCCGCTTCGAGGTTTTTAATAACCGCTCTCTGATCCCTGACCACTCGGGCAAATTCACTCCGCACGGAAGTGCCTGCGGACTTTGCCGCTGCCTCCACATCTTTAGAGGCAGCGGCTATTTTCCGCAACTTACTTTCAGCATCCCCGCTGAGGGTTATCCTTATACCATAATCGATCATGGCTTGAACAGTTTATACTCCTTGACATAAGCGATCGTCGCGAATATTTCATCTTCGGTCATGCTCTCAAACTCCCTGCGGCTCATTCCGAAAATCCGGGCGAATAACAGGTAATTCGTCCACATGAAATTCTCTTTGGAATAAAGAGCAAGTACCTCCGAACTCCTTTGTAGGGAGACTTGTATGCCTTCGCAGAGCCTTACAAGTTTTGCGTTATAAAAGGGACTACCAGCTCAACAAACAATTTTGAATTAAGCTGATACAGGGCCACCACGTCGTTTTTTAACAGGGTGAAATCTGTCTCATTGAAATCCGGCCCTTTGACAACCAAATTATCAATGAAAACACCCCCCATACCCTCTACCGCTGAACGAGAGAAGCCCGCATCGTCTTTACTATCCTCTGCCAGCATCCGCATCGCCGCATAAAACAGCTTTGCGTCGCTTCTCCGGCACCGGTCTATCTCCCGGAACTCCAGTTTCATCTCCTTGTCGACCAGCTGGCCGTCGGCATCTTTGCACTTGAATTTTTGCGTGATTTCCATGATTACACAGATTTATAGTCGATACACGTCCCGGACAACTCCCGGAGCGTTTCGAGTGAATTGCGTTCGATGTTCTTGTTGTCGCCGGAGAACGCGCAGCCGATATACTTCTCAACAGAGCCATTCTCCAGGCTGGTCACCGTGATATTCGTATTAGCCGGAAAATCCCGGAAATCGTGAATACCCGATCCCATAGCCAGTTTAGCGGCCTGCACGATCTTGATGGCCTCTCCGTCCTGCAAAGAGATATTGAACGCGTTGTTCTTAATCCCCCGCTTGACGGCGATAGGCTTCTCCGTGCTGATAGCTCCGATAGGGGTAGCATCCTGAGACAGATTCCTACCCACAGCGGAAGCGGTCAGAAACATGTACACCGGAACCGAGCCGATAGTGATAAACACCTGGTATTTATCACCGCCTGAAACTAAATAATCCAGATTCATATTACAGCGAGTTTACAAATTCGATGTCCGCTTCGATCAGGGCAATGCCCGGACGCTGCTGGATAGATAAGTGAGCCTTGACGGTCCTGGTCGAAGTGAACGGAGAAAGGCTCGAAAGCTCCAGATTCACCCCGGCAATCTCCCCGTCCGTAATCATCGGATCGGTATAGGTCGTGTAGAAATTCTCCGTCACCGAGGAAAGATACCCTTCGTTAATATCTCCGTCCGTATCGATGGGCGGCGTTTGGCCGATAATATCCGTAAGGTAGGCATGCAGATAATCCGCAATCTTATTCAGCACCCGGTTGGCCGGAATCGTTGACAGGGCCATAGTGCTGTCCTCGGCGGTTGCACCGTCATTGAAGTAGTAACCCGACTTCGTGTCACGCGTCCGAATGAAAAGATGCTGTTTTTGTCCCAGCGTGTCGAACACGGCAGGCAAAACCGAGCTTACCGGAGTTCCGTCTGTAAACCATGCGTTCTGAATCGGGAGCGGTCCGGCAGACACATTCGAGAGTTCGTAATTGACCGCCTGCCGGGAAAGAATACCCAGCACCAGCCCGACAGAGGCGCAGCTGTCGAGGGTGGCCGTAGTATCACAAACAGCTACACGCGGACAATCCTGCGTATTGAAGTCGGGAGCGTCGGTAACCGATTTGAGGTTATTGCCGTCCAGTACTGCAAATGCCCTGAAACCGGCATCCCAAAGACTACCCAAAGTCGTATTCAGGGCCGTTGCAGTGGGAATTACATCCGCATAGTAGCTTCCGCTCGAAGGAGACTGATCCTGCGGAGCGAAGACCACGCCGATCATCTTGGCCCGATCAGCAGGCGAGGGATTTCCCTCGGCACTCAGACCGGTAGAGCGAAGCAGGGATTCGAAAGTATCGGAGGCGACAAATTCGCTCATTGTCGAACTTTTGTCCACCCCAATCAGATACAGCGTAGCACCGTTTCCGGCCGACGTGTAGAATTCTTCAACCTGCCTTACCAATGACACCTTATTCGTTGCGTCATACGTGTCGGTTATGCCGAGAGGTGTCAAATCGCTCGGCTGCGAGAGCTTATACAGAGTATTCAGCTTAAACGTACTCGTTACCGCCACTGCCTGCACACAGAGGAGTGCCACCCCGTCCGAAGACGAGGCGACACCGGTCCGGGTGTTGGTGAATTTGATATTTACACCTGTTTTCATGCTTTTTCTTTTTTTCCGGTTTTCTTGTCCGGCTTGGACTCTTTCTCCGTAGTGGATTCATCCACGGCATTGAGAAGGTCGGCCACATTCTGAGCCTCTTCTTCCTTGCTCTTCTGAGGATAAATCGGGTATTTCATAAAGAGATTTTCCACCTCTTCAATGGTCTTCGGCATATTCTCGTTGGTGACCAGAATAAGCGGAGACTTCGGATAGAACAGATGGTGTTTAGCCACCTGTTCATCCGTAATCACCATTTGCAGGTAGGTGTCCAGATGAACACCTTTATAACCTGCATCGGTGAATTTCTTTACAACGCCTTTCAGCCTCGCAAAAAAGCGTTCATCCACATTATGATTGATTTCTACCATGATTGTGTATTTTTATGGTTATTCACCCGTCGAGGGTGCGGTGTACTTGGTCGGCACGATCAGAGCCGTCCCCAGATTGTTGGCGTACGCCGGAGCGATACCCGTCTTGATTTCTGCCGAGTAAACTTCGCCGTAGAGGGTGGGCTCGATCTTGGTAAACACCTCCATCGAAGCCAGGCCGCGCAGAACATACTCCGGAATCAGCCCGAGGCCGTACTGTACCATCGTAGCCGTCGGCGTGCCCGTAACCGGGTTTACGACCGCGCTCGTGGTCGGATCGTACGCACCCAGGTATTGACGGGTAAACACACGCGAATACGATACGCGCAGGTCTTCGTTCTTGTATCCTTCCACGAAGCGGGTGAGGACGGTCTGCACTTTCGGGTCCTGCGTAAGCGAGTACTGCAACGACGGATCGACGTTGATAACCGGATTGAGGGATTCGATACGAACATTCTGCGTCTGGAAGAATGCCTCCAGAGCCTGAATGTCCTTCATCGTAAGACCGTTGTAGTCGCCGGTGTTCGACGGAACTTTCACCCAGTTTTCCCCGAGCTTGAGCGCCTCGCCCGAAGTGCCCTGCACCTTCGGAGTGTAGCCCGATTTGGTCGTTGCGATCTTCTGGGCCAGCGTGAACAAATCCCAGTCATACATAGCTGTAAACAGGTTGTTCAGCGCCACATCCCACTGCAATCCCATCTGGTCGTAAGCAACGATGTCTCGGTTGTAACGTTTCCAGAGCATCGGTTCCAGCAGATGTTCGTAAATCTGCATCGATACCGGCGTGTCGGCTTTGGCCACAATCGTTGCAGGCGTAACCGTCGTATCGGTCTGGGCCGGTTGGGTGGTAATCTTGTTGTCGAAACCGATATTCGCCCATACGATTCCCACGTTATCGCCAACCATCTGGGCCGGAAGAACGGGCATCCGGTTTACCCACAGATTGGTCGGGAACAGTTTGAGGTACGCCATTGCCGAAAATGCGATACGGTCCAGCGCCGGAGATTCCACAAAGTCGGTCGATGCGTTCAGTTTGGCATTGCCGCCCATGGAGAGCTTCTGAATCTCACGCAGTGACGATGAAAGTGATTCCCGGTTGCTCATGTACTCATCAACACTGACGCGCACCGGGCGGCCACCGTTGTCGATGTTGAAGTGCAGTTTGTCGAAAAACACTTTTCCTGACGGGGTGTTCTTGATCGCATCGAACACATGCAGTTTTTCGTTTTCATTGCCCTGCGAAAGCATCTCGGAAATCCCATCCATACCCTTTTCTTTCATAAGGGCTGAAAGGGATGCCCGTTGTGTGCTGACACGTACTTTCGGCATATCCATTTGGGGCATCGCGGGATTCAGGCCCAGGGTTGCCGGGGCCGGTTCAGACACCTGTTTGGGTTCCGGTGCTGCCAAAGCGGCAGGTTCGGGTTGGGTTTTGGGCTCTTCCGCAGGAGCGGAAGCAGCGGGGGCAGACAGGGTAGCGCCTTCTGCCGGTGCGCCAGTCTCGGGCGCAAGGTTTTTGTTCTCTTCCATTTCGTTTGATTTATTTACTCCGCTTCCTGCGGAAAGGTTTGCTTCTTCTTCCTCTTCCCAGCAATTCAGGGTCACATACTCATAACCCGCTGAAAGTTTGGCTTCCATAACATCGGGACTGATGCCGGATAGCTTCTCCGGCGCTTCGTCCGTACTTAGGGCAACCCCGGCCTCCATTGCAACAGCTCCTGGATCGGCCGGAACAGAAGTCATAGAGTTTTCCCAGAGATCAAAGGCTAATGCTTCGTTCCGGTCGGCATTCAATTTGACAAAACCACCCATGCTGATGGCGTTGATACCTCGCTCTTCATAAAGGGTCTTATACCGTTGCCCGAGCTCCGTAGATGCGAAAACGGGCAGGGCGGTCAGTTTGCCGTTTTCTATCCGGATGTCCTCCATGTGGCCTATATTGTTGTCGTATTCATGTTCAGCCAACAATACCGGATTTGCGAGATAATCCGAGATATTGATTACCTCGACGGGGATTCTGTAGCCTTTTCGATTCATCCTCCCGGATGAAAGAACTATACGTCTTGTCTCCATTATACCGTTACTTCAAATTCATACTTAATATCTTCTATGGGCACCTCCGGCTCTTCCATCGGAACAGTAAGAATCGCACGCACGATCAATTCGTAGGTAACCACATTCTTCGACCACTTGTCATAAGGCGTATGCCTCAGATTATACCCCCGCGACCTGGTTATTAAATTGTTCTTCTGGAGTAGCTTTTGCATCTGCGGTGTAGTAAACACCTGCCGATTGAAAAGCGTCTGGATGCGGTCGGGTATATCGTAAGCCCCTTTATACTTATCCACTATCCAATCCGAAGAGTGCACCAGGTCTATATTGGTATCGAGAATTGAGATAGAAATACCGATCTCATACTCCCGTCTCTCATAGCCCCCGACAAACACCGAGCTTTCATCCTCCAGAATCCCCACGATTGCCGCCGGAAGAACGTTTTGCGGCGGGTTGTTCGTGGTGAAATTCCGAGCTATCTGCACTTGCTTCAAACCCAATTCCGGAAGCGCCATCAGTTCCTTGCAAACCGCATATAGTAATTGCCCGGTCATTTTTTCAGCATATTTTCTACCTGATCCATCGCTTTCCTAAGCACGGCCTTTCTCGCATAAATGAATTGCCGTTGGGGCATATCCTTCAATCCTTCATTGTGTCTAGGGGCATACGGAATAAGCCTCGTATCCAAGCCCGCACGAACGGTCTTACCCTGTACTTCAAAATGCACTTCGTTCATCATGGCCGCGCTTTTAACCAATGTTCGTCGCCCTTCCTTTTGTGCGGCTTCACTGGGCTTCCATTTGCGTAACCCCTGATCTGTTTGGACTCCCTGACGCATAAAGTTGGTTTTGATGTCTTGGGCTACCATATTTCCGATGATGGCCGGAGCTACCTTCATAGCTTCGTCGCATTTCTGCTGAAGCCTGCCCAGATCCACTGTCAAATCTTTCAAACTTTTCATCACCGCACCATCAAAAGCCCACGCCGCAGCATATCGGCCTGTAATGAGTTTCGAACCACATAAGCGTCCGTAATTACATTATCCTCAAATTCCACTGCGTAAACCACATTCGAGGCAATACGAAGCATTACACCCTTCGTTTTAGTCTGGTTGTTCTCATCCACCCACTGCATCCACATCTCATCAGGATTGGAAATGGTTTCACCCAAAAGGTTGACACCTTTACCTCCAGCCACCTCCAAACGAGACCGCAACGAGAGAGTGAGTACAAATCCCATCCGTAGAACAGAGTTATGCACCAGGATATTCCCGTTTTGAACCGGTGCACGTTTGAGCATCTTAGCGATGTCCGATACCGTTCCTTGGTAAACATCGACTTTGGGGGCCGTTTCCATCATCTTGTTCACGGAATCAAGCCGGTATTTATCGAATGAAAGCCGATTGATGCTGGGAAGTACATCGAAATAGCTGCTATCCTTGTTCGGCATGATGCCGTTGATGCCGGCATTGTAAGTAAAGCCCTTTTCGACATCCTGCGATAGCAGGTCCTGTATATCCTCATTCGGAGCGACCTGCCAACCGTTTTTCTGTCGGTCATACTCGGAAACTCCTTCGTAAAAGCACCGGCAGTTCCATCCGTTAGGCGGAAACAGTCTTTGAGCATTCGGATCATCGATACGAAACACCCGGCCGTTGAGCCTTGCATGTTCATCCCGTACCTTGTTGTCCTCCTGGGTTCGATAGCGCCAATAGGGGAGTGAGTCGCGCTGCGCCCACAGGCTTCCCCACTGATTGGCCATAATAGCCGTCATCGAGGCTGTTCTATATTCGGTCTTTAGCCAGTCTTCGCGGAATGTAGACACGACCTTATTGACCGCTTTTTTGAACTGCGAGAAAGAGACCTTTTGCCCTTTGTCGTTAAAGAGACTTCGAGCAATAGCATCGTTAACCGCAGCCTGCTCGGCTACATTCTTGGCAGCGGAAAACTGGAAGATGTTAGCCATGTAACGAGGCACCAAGTCATCAGGGATAGAACCATTCCCTTTGGCGGATAGTTTCACCAAAGGATTATTCCCGAACAACGGAGCCTTAAATGTGTCTGCGTAGTATTTGTACTGCTCTAGATCGATAAAAACAGGTTGTGGCTGTTCCGTTTCATACAACTTTCTCACAAATGCGTCGGAAACATGCGCATGGCTCCCCGCAGGAAGATCGACATCTTCTTTAGCTACCTCTTCTTTGATCTTGGGTGCACGCAAATAGATAATCCCCTCGGGCTCCTGTGGTGTTTGACGACTGCGAGCCGTTAGGAAATCGAGCGCTTTGCGGACAAAGTTTTTTTCCTCTTTGGTTTCAATCTCGGACTCTTCTTTGATAGCGACCGGCGGCAAAGAGATGCCCGATTTATCCTCGTAAAAGTTTTCAGGTAACCCGATCTGGGTAAAAAATTCCTGCGTAAGTTGTTTGCCGTTCTGATTAACAATGTCCGACATCTTTTGTGCCTCATCCATGCTCATCGTGGAAGCACTGTCATCAGAAAACCATCGATTATCCGGAATGTTGAGCTTTGGTTTAAGGACATTGTTCAACACCTCTACCATCCATTTCACATCCCGCTCGGCATAGGTCTTGGCAACCCGCTCGTGAACCTCCCCCAAAGACCGGCTATTGCCTTCTTTGATGGTCAACTGAGACCCGAGTACAAGGTTAATCATCCTGATTTCAGCCTGATCGATATAGTCGTAGTATGTTTTATAGGCATCCGAGGTGCTGTGATGTTCGGTTTGTTTAACCTCTATGGAATAAACCTGTTTCCCATCATCCACCGAAAAAGGAGTAGTAATAGCCACGGTAGGGTCTATATTGGCCGCAATTTCCCGTGCAGTCTCCTGGTTGGGATTTACCTTTTTCTGCTGAATTGTGCCGTCCGGAGCAATGTAGTCTTGTAGTTCTACGCCTGCACCGTTATATCCGACTTGCGTTAAGGGGAATGCCAATCTCGTTCCCGATGCTAACCAGTTTCTCAAGGTGATCGCAATACCAACATACTCCTTCAAAAGAGGTTGAAACAACCCGAGCATAGTCTGGTGTTGTGATGAATACTCCACATAGAACAGGTTAGAATAATCATCGAACCTCTCATGCCCGTTCAGGTCGAAAGGCGTATGTTTGAGGGCTCTATTGAATGGATCGATAACCGAGATAGGGTAGCGCTCAATTTTATTGTTTTGTGGCTGAAAAACACCGCCCGAATACCCTTGAAAGATCGCCATAGATGCCGCCTCGATCCACTTGCGGAACCACTCTTTGTCAATTTGTTCGGTCAGCGCTTCGTCCACATTCCCATTTTCATCCATCAAAACATAACGGGCGGAAAGAATCGGGTTTAATCTGCGCTCTATAAGTGTTTGTACAAACGGGGACGAGGCCAGCATCCACGTTACCATAGTATCCCATCCCTGAGCCATGCCGTTATTAATGAGCTGGTCGGAATACATACGCCAATCAGCCTCGGTATAGTCTATATACCGGGTCATGGGATAAGTCTTGACTACAAACGAGCCTAACCCGACTGGTTTAATCGGGTTAACTGAGTTCTGTTTATTTGTAGCCGTTGCCATCAGTACAGGTATTTATTTTTAGTGGAAATAACCTCCGGAGCCATTCGTATATCTTCCCCGACAGAGGGGACATCCAAAAGTGATTGTTTGCGTGACTGCAACTCATCAATCGTGCGCAGGAAATCCTGATATGCGTCGGTAAGGCTCTTTTTAATCGCCTCGTCTCCGCTGGCTATCTCCCAGCAAGCACAGAATATAACCAGCTTTAAAACCACTCCGTTGCGATCCCAGCCGGTTTTCTGGTATTCAGTCGATAAATCATAAAGTGCGGCGAGATAATTTTGTACACGGCTCTTGGCGATATGTACGGCACGCTGGAGGCTATCGGCATTCTTATCGTAAACAGCTTCCAGATAATACTCCGGTAAATACTGAATCAGGTCGATACCCATCAGGTACCCGAAATCCATTGTTTTTATGTCGATAGGATCAGCCATTACCTCCACGTCCTTTTTGCTATATACACATCACTCATGTGGGTGACATTCGTTTTTTGGCTCAATTTCATCACAGCTCCATGTACGCTATCCGGAATATCGTCGTGCATGTCTTTGGGCATGTTTTTGGCGAAATTCAGGAATTGCACCTCAACCTGTGAGGAAATCATCTTTTCCTTGATATGGTTGCTGAATATCAGTTTGTAATTTTCATTGAGCGGAACTAGCAGAGATTCTATTCGCATGAACTTGTCGCCTTTGTTCGTGTTATCCAACCGATAGGGGATAGCGCAACCGTTTTGGGCGCAATACTCGTCATGTGCTTTGGTGAAGTCATCCGCTATACCCTGGTTTTCGATCCACGTTTCTACGATTGCTCGATGGCCTTTTACCTGCTCCAGATTGGATTCTGCGTAACTTTGAGCCTCGTGTATGAGCTCCATCATCACGTAAGTAGTGCATTGTGCTGCGTTAATGTCGAGCACATAGAATGAACCCTGACAGATTCCCACCGTGGCGACCGACTTGTAGTCATTCTTGGGGCCTGACTTATAAGAAGGATCGACGTAGATCACGATCTTTTCGAACACAGACCAATCGAGTACATCCAGCCAATTGAGGTGCTTGAATATTTCGCCATCGAAGTGGGCCCCGTATTCGCCCTCCAAAAACCGCTGTCGGTCACGCGGTGAAAGGTTTTTGAGCGTGGCAATATAATCGTCGCTCAAATGCTGCATGTTGTCCGTCGGTCGGAAATGCGCCGTTGCATAACGCTCAGGATCATTCAAAGGCTCCCGGGATGATGGATTGAGTTTTTTGTTGAACATCACATAGTCCCATGCCTCAAAGACGGTAGGGTTGAGCGTAGTGACAAACTTCGGCATTCCCTTTACTCCATCGGAATCATACACAACCTGCGTCAACCGGGTAAACAGCTTTTCGATAACCTTGTAATCGTTCTCATTGCCCTCTTCCACAAGGATCGAAAAGTATTCAGAAGACAAAATCTTCGTCATGCTATCCTCGTCTCCCATTGTGGCGGCGGCACCATAAAAGAATATCTTAGACCCATTAAAAAAGGTTAGGATGTTCTCGGACTTGTTGAAGGTCACAAATGGACCTCCGCCCACACTGGCATCGTAAGGATGGACACCTCCATTGATTTTGGCAAACTCCCTCCATAGCGCCGGCATCGTCTGATTCAGCATACCAATTTTCAAAGAACTCAGTGTTTTGCGGAACACCAATCCGTAACTGCCTGGGTAAATAATCGCTCGCTTTACAATCCATAAAAAAGCATAAAACGTTTTACCGCTTCTCGATCCACCATACAGGCAAATGAACTTGACGATTACCCCTACAAACAAAGCAGCCTGAACCGCTTTTTGCTTGTCCGTAAGAGAGACATTCAGACTATAAGCCTTTGTCCTCATTGCCGAACATCACCGTAGTTATGGTGCTATCTTGTTTTACTTCTTGTTTGTCTCTTTGCTCAAGACGTTGCTTGCCCAGCCAAATAATCATAGTGCAATCGCCTTTCATAGCTATATCGAACTGCTTTTTGCGAAGCATATCATCACCTTCTGACCTTTTTTGCTGGGAATAGGCCGAGAAAGTCATTTTATGATCTCTGAGACAGGCTCTATACAAAGTATCTTCGCAGATGCCCAAAACCCCTGCTATCCCTGTTCCGGTACATCCTGCCCTCAGATAGTCATCGACTACCGGCCAATCTATTATGGCCGCCGGTCTACCTGTTTTGGGAAGGGCTTTATCTTTGGATGACTTCATTACTTCAAGAATTCATTAAACTGCCACATAACAAAATCTACATACTTAGAGCACTGCACCATTAAATCGTTGGTGACATAATCACCGGTCGCATTGGTGTTAGCCCAAATAGCATTTTGCTGTTGGCGGATGCTGGAAAGTTGTGTGATGATTTCCTGGACGAGCTGTCGGTCTGACATCTCAGGATAAGTTCGGTCACCGCCGGTCATCTGAATAATCGAATCGGGATTGAGTTGACGGTAACGCTCGGCGATAGTGTCGGCTTGGTCTAAGGCTCCTTCATATAGCTTCTTAAACTGCTTATGTAGCGTAAAAAAATGCCCTCCTTGCACATTGATGTGTGCAAAGTGGGCAAAATCCCTTAATGCGATCCAACTACGAACAAGCTCTACCATAGCCATGTACCATTACATAGCAAAAGTATAGCTTCATGTAAGCCAATACAAGCTATTTTCTTTCAAAATCTTTCAAATTTCGATGTCGCTCCAAATACCTGTTTGAAATGAGATGATCTTGAGTGTGCTGTAAAGCGTCCACCCATTGCTGCCATTGCTCAGGATGGGAGGTAAGCCACGCTTGCACTTCGGATTGCTCCACATATACACCATAGTCATCCGCCCTAAAACTGATCGCATGCTGGCGAATAAGCTGATGTAATCTGAGTTCGGCTATACCAAATTCTCGTGCTGCTGCTTTAATATCCATAACAATACTTTTAGAACAATAATATTACCTTTTATCGGTCTTTCCCCTATGCAACTTTCTACCTTTAGGACAATTTACCTCAATTCGCACGTTTTAAAATCTACTGTCAACCGGTAAAATCCCAGCACATCCGATCCGATAAGTCCTCTTACGTTCTTTCCCGTGGCCCTCCGCAGACTGGTCATGTCCTGCACCGCGAAGCTGGCCGAATACGGGATGCTGTCGAGCGTGAACGGGATTCTTCCGGTGGTCTTTAGAGGGATCGAGGTTCCGTCTACGCCGATTACCTCTAAGCCGGTAGCCATGTAGTAGATTTTCACCTCGTCACAGAGCTTTTTATCCAGCATGGAGGTAGACGCTCCGGTATCTATTAAGAATAGCTCCCTTTGGCCGTTGATTGTGGCATAGACGAAGGGAACACGGTCGAAGATGATCTTGCCCGGCTTGGTCTTGTTGAGCTCACAGGCTGCAAGAATCACGGCTATAAAGGCAAGAAGAAAATAAAGTAAGGTTCTTTTCATATTTCAGGTTTTTGTTATTTTTGCATTGCTCTCGATTTCATAGTCGGGTGCAGGGTTAGTAGTAAATAGGTTGGAGGGTGAGGCGGACACCCTCCGTTTTTATTTTTCGCCTTGCGGCAGTTCTTCAATCGTCACCCTCACCGGGCGGCAGGTGTAACCTTGTTTTTTCCAGTAAGGCCACTGGCACCTGGCAACCCATCCTTTACACCATTCGGCAATACTTTCTCTCCGGGTACGCTTCAAAGTGAATTCGATTAGTCTGCGTTTCCCATCAAATACCACCCACATTTTGACTGTTGTGCTCATGGCTATTCGTCTGTTTTGTTTTGAATCCTATCGGGTTGGGCTCATTGTGTGTTTTTACCAACAGCCCCGAACCGGACGGGATAGTTACTTTTTTGTACCGGAATACTCTCGACTTGGTTTGGTATCGGTAGAGCTCATACCATGTATGGCCATTAGTTGCAACCCCGATATACTCCAATTGTATGCGTTTAAATAGTCTCATCGCTAACCCTCCAATGCTTTAGTGATTTCACAATTTTATTTCCCATTCCAATACTCGTCATCCGACGGATCGTATCCGTCATCGAAAGTCGCTCCGGCAAGTATTGCACGGCCAACGCTCATGTAAGGCGCATCGTTCCAAAGAATTCGTCTCCTATTGTTTCGTTTAACTCGTTGTTCGTTGTATCCGGGTTTCGATTTCTCGCGCTTACTTGCGGCGCACGATTTAGAACAGCAAAGCCCCCATCCGCGATTCAAATTTCTTTTATCAGCATCGTAGTAACGCCCACAATAGTCACATTTCCGTCTCATATTTCTATTTCTTCAAGTGATCGCGCAACATCATAACACTCAAGTCTCACAAGGGCTTCATATAGTTCATCTGGCACATCGTCGTTAAACTCAAGGGATTCGTTAAGCCCTTGCGCCCCATACGCAGTGAGTTCGTTTTCGTCGATAATTGTTTTATCTCCGAGTACGATAGTGGTTTTCCAACCCGTGTCTGTAATTTCAATAGTTACCTTTTTCATCTTCTTCTCCTGTTATGCCTGAAGGCGGGTTATTCTCCAAAATATTTATGACAGTTGCAGTAGGTAATCCGAGGATTGGCCCATTGGCACTGAAACTGTTTCCAACTTTTAGTGTAGTCACCTTTGTGATCCCGGTAAAGCATCGCCATCGGCATAAATCCGGATTTCCATGCTTCACCCATACGTTTTTGTGCCTTCTCAAACGTGTCACCTTTATAGCCACATAACACATAGCATTTGAGTGTGTTGCTGGCTTTGGTAAATCCTGCGTTCAACAGGTATTTTCCGGCTTGTTTCAAAGGGTCCAAATCATTCGGAGTGTCGTAGGCGAAGTACATTCTTTCGGGCTTCAAGCCTTTCAGCCGGACGGCCATATCCGGCGTGAGTAGCGCCGCCTCTAACCCGCCGACGAACTGCGGACGATGGGGCTGCTGGGAGAGCATATCGAAAACCTCGTTAATGTGGTTTTCAGAACAGGCCAACAGGTTATCATCCGTAACAATCCATCCGTCGCGTACGGGCAATTCGCGAAGCTGGAAGCCTTCACGTTTGGGAACCTGACAAAACCAGCAGCGGTTCGGGCACCCCCGAGAAGTGATGACGTAACCATGCTTCATGTACATTCCAGGGATAAACTCTCCGCCCGGCTCATTGTAGGCAGGCCCTCCTACCTTCACAGGTGCGACACATTTCCATTGTCTTGCCGCCCATTCGGCCCAAGGAATATCCCATGTGAACGCAACCGAGATGTGCACCTCGTCGGCTTCATCGAACAGCGATGGCGTGATTCTAATCCGCACAAGTTCGTCATCGGGCGTGGCGTGCGTCTTGGTGGGGAATACCCGGATTATTCTGCTCATCTTCTTACTCCTTTACTTGTTCGATTAGCCCTCTTCTTTTGAGGCGTTTGATAAAGTTTTTCAGGTTCAAAGCCTGTTCGTAATAGCAGTCCTTTTCAACGGTGATCTTCTCCTTAAAGACGGGGTTACCGTCTAAGCCGATCGATGCCTCACGTACCAACTTCACGGGTTTGATCTCTCCCGTTTTGACGTTGAAGGAAAACAATGTGTGGCCGGGCACCTTCCTCATGCTGCCGATTAGCTTGTATTCCTGTCTTTGCTGTTCGAGTAGTTCTACTTGCGTCTGGCAGATCATTTCGTTGGTTATGCCTGATTCCGGTAATATGCGCATGGCTTACTTATTTACGGGTTCGATGGGACGCCAGTGAGTGACATATTGGGTAATATCGCGTCCTGTTGAATCTTCTACCCAGCAACCGTCTCGGCCAAATTCGGCAAAAGCATAACCGGATTCGGAAAAAAGAGGGCATTTGACCGAGTAATATTTTTCGTCGTAAGGCTCACCGGGTTCCGGCAATGCATCCTCCACGCTGATCCATCGATATGCCTTTTCCATGCCTCTGCGGTAGCCGAAAGCGTCACCAGCTAGGAAAGCGGCGCTTGCTTCGATAATAATGTCTTTATTCTGAAAAGCCTGTTTGCTTTCGGCGTACTCTCTGGCCGCTTCTTGGGGTGTTTTCATTGCTCGTTGAGTTTATAATGTCCTTTTTCATTCCGAAGTAAAAGTCCCTTTTCAACCATTCGCAAACAGATCGGGGAGGCCCATGCACTATGATGTGAATTACTGAATCCGAATGAACGGGCATGTGCAATTCCTATCTTCGATGGTGAGGTGTAATCTTTACCTCTGAGGTAATCGATTATCCATTGCTCGCATTTTGTTAGGTTCATCTCTCGTAAGGATTTTCAGGTAAGGTATTCACGTCGATTGCCAGTCCGGCGGAGATCAGGCCCCGGTAGTCAAACATCCATTCATGGAATTTGTCGAACACCATAAGCCAATCGGAATCCATACAGCCTCCTACTGTATAAAGCAAACCGGCTGCGTCAAATTCTATGAAATGCCCTCTATCATTAAAGACATCAAGCGGCACAAACTTTTCCCCTCTGTGGGTGATCTCTTCGGTGATGTCGGACATCGGGCGAAGGATGGGCTTTCCAAATCTGATGGGCATTTCGTGAAACACATCTTTACCCATACATGACTGAGTAGCAATAGTGAAAGAGCAAACATCATTGTAATGCTTTTGCATTAACCCATACGGCAGATACCCGCAAATATCTTTCAGTTCAAGTGTTTTCATAGGTAGTCATTTTTAAGTTTATCCATTGTAATTCCCCTGCCTAGGCCATTCTTGCGGATTCGCTCGATTTTTTGGATTCTCCGAATAATTCCTGTCGGTTGAAGATTTGCATCAAGTCCTGAGTACGCTACAACCTCATTCAGCCAGGTTTCAACGCTTACTCCTTCGGGTGGGCCCTGCCAAATGTCGTCTATCAGAAAGTTTTTCATTTCCCGTTATTTTTGAAGTATTCGACAATCTCTTCGACGGTGGCTTTGCGGGTGGTAAGCCAGTGATAGCAATAGTTGTTGATCTTGTCTGACGTGCACTTGAACATTCTTCCTTCTTCCACAAACCACTGTTCCCGGTCGTTCTCGTCATTCATCGCCGCCAGGGCTTTGAACAGCTCGATGTTTTTGCCGCAGTTTATATATCCATTCTTTTGAGCCATTTCCGGGTGCATGTGAAATCCATTAGTCTGGCAGAATCTTCCCGTCGCATAGGCAGTAAACCACGGAGAGCGATCTGATTCTGAATATGATGTCGGTCTCCGCCCTATGTTATTTAACCACTCGATCAACTCTTTTCGCTTCTCCGGATTCTCAACCCGAACAAAGCAGGGGGTAGTGAAGGTCATTGCTCGTTGAGTTTTTGAATGAAATTGTTTAGTATATCACACAGATAATAATCATCAGTCCGCAACCTATGGTCACAACCAGCACCACTTGGTGTGCATGCGAAACAACACGCCTCCACCGCTCTTGCTTTCAGCATCTCGATCTCTTCTTCTGCGTCCTGCTCGGCAAGCTCAACGGCTCGACGGGCTGTTGATGCGTCAACCATCCACTCTTGGCCGTCAATCAGCTCAGATCTGTTATTGATAAATTCCTCTGCTCGTTTGCTTTTCATCTCTCTTCATTCTGTGCCCCGGACGGGACGGTTTCACTTTGATATTTCGGCCAGTAGTGCCCGGCATTCGCCCTGATTTTTCGGTAGCGCTACCCGTGGGGAAATTCCCCGCCCGATAAAAAGCCTTTTGAGCATCTTGATCCGTAGGTCGCCCTGCTGGGTCCGGTAACCTTTCGTGTCTATCACCGTATCGTGTTCCGGCAGGAAAAAATCGACGGTGTAGGTGACCGGTCGGATCGCTGCGCCGCGATAGCGGAACCCCTCCTGTACACAGTAGCGTTTTTGAAACTCGAACCGGATGCCGGCCATTGTCAGCAAATCGTACATGTACATCTCCAATCGACTGTCAAACTTCACCCCGTCCCGCTCGATTTTCCGGGCATTCCTGATCTTTCGGTTGCCCGGTGGGGCAACTGCATGCCTGAACGATTTAAACTCGTCTACGGTCATATTTTTGGGGTAATTGACTTTCCGCATAGCTTTTCATATTTGCTTTTTTCGATCTCACGGTAACCCTTCCCATTTTGGAGCGGCACACGGACAAATTGCATTTTGGCATGTTTGGCTTTGATCGAGGCCAACAATGCGCTGGCCCGCATGTGCCGTTCGTCGTCTACCAGATGAATGCTGTCCTCTTTTTCGTTTCTCCTGTTATTCATTTGTTCGTTATGATCGTGTAATACGTGTTGTTGATTGTCGGCCCCCGATGCAGAATCTTTGCGGCCACCAGTCCGTCGAGATCGGCTTGCAGGTTGTCCCCTGTGTACTCTTTGGCTATGTCCTGTTCGAGAGCTTGCAGCGGGCGGATCATGCCCCGTCGTTTACCGGCGATAATAGCCTTCACGATGTCAAATGCGCTGTCCATAACTACCTCGGTTGCTTTCTCCGTTCAGTATGATCGTCGTCATGTCCCGCATCCGGTCGTACACCCGTTCGCCGTACTTCGCCCGTATCGATACTTTGTCGAGATTGGTCACCACGAACGTAATTTTGCGCTCATTGGCCCGGCGGTGCAGGATGTCGGTCAACGGCATAATTTCATTGCCGTAATACTTCACCGTCGTAGGTTCTATGCCCAAATCGTCGATAGCTACGGCCCGGTACCGGAACCATGCCTGGCAATCCTCACTGTCCTCCCGGAACGAATCGGCAATCACTGAAGCATCGCATTTGTTGATGAATACCTGCTGCTGTGGGGGAACTCGCCGCATATAGCTGTTCACAAATTTCCGTATCGCTTCCATCAGCGTGCTTTTTCCTGTGCCGACCCCGCCCATGATTTTCAGACCCCATGTCTGGCCGGTAGTCAACCACCAGGCAGCAAGATCAACCGCCTTGTAGTGTTCCGGTGTGAAACGTACGGTTTTTCCGCTTTCGACAATCAGTTGCCCGTAGATGGACAGCAGGTTGTCCCGGACTTCATGCGCGGGCCTTCCGATCCTAAAAATCCTCGTATTCGGACGGCACCGCGAGCCGTCCATTAAGTTGCCTATTGTTTTCGGTTCCATACTGTTGCGGTTTTTCTTTGTTGTCGTATTTGCCTTCCATCACTTTCACGAAATTTCCCGGCCTGAAAATCCAGTCGAAGTCGGCCATCCATCCGCGAGTGTTCTGCCCGGCGAGGAATGCCGAGCGGCTAGCGGCCCGGAGCGTATCAAAAACAGCATCTCGGCCATACTCCCGGAGCCGGGCCGATACGGCTGCCGTCCGTTTTTCCGTCAGAGTTTTTACCGGCTTTAGAGATTTACAGGTTTCGTTGAAAAAGTCCGCTACCGACTTCACATCGCTTTTGCCGGGAATCTCTCTCGTCGAAATTTTCAGGGGCAATTCAGCGTCCTCCGACTTAGGAGGACTTACAGGAGATTTTTGTTTAATCTTTAATCTTTTATCTTTATCTCCCTTATAAGAGGTATCGGAATCAACCTCGCACTCAACCTCGATACCAACCTCACTACTAACCTCGGTAGTAACCTCGTTACAATCCTTTAAAGAAACCTTTAAAATATTTTTAAAGGTGTAAGAAGTATTGCAGCTTCCGGCCTTCGTTTTAAAGTCGATCATCCCGGTTTGTTTAAGCCGGGTTCGTGCTTTTGATAAAGTAGGGTATGTGATGCCTAAATCCGCTTGAATTTTAGCATTGTTGCGCTTGATCGAATCAGGCCAGCCACAGAGATTGCACGTTTTCAACAGATAGAAATACAGTGCGGTTTCTGTACAACTGAATAGATTGCCCTCATGCGCAAGCCAAAACCTATTTATCAATTCGAGATAGTTCATAGTGTGATACCGACTTTTGCCAGCGCGTCTTTACAAATTGCCACGACGCATTCGCATTGAAATTCATCGAACATACCAATGTGGCATACTTCCGGCTCGATACCCATCTGTGCGGCCAGCCACCGGTAAGCCTTGCTGCGGTTCGACACTTTCGGGATAAATACTGGCCAAACCCGGTTGATGAGTGACGTGCGGGCTATCGGATCGAAATAGTAATGGGCCCGTTTTTTCCACTCCCGGAGCGATCGGTTAGCCAGCCGCCCGAGCGCTCGATCCGTACCCCGGTGCACTCCGACGTATGCGTCGCACTGCCGGCATAGATAAATCATTCCGTAGCTGATCCCGTGATATACGACCGAACTATCGACGTATTCCGTCGGCTGTCCGCAATAGGGGCAAACCTGCCCGGTCAGGATCGGTGTCATGTCATATATTCGTCCCATGATTCACATATACACGTTAGTCAATACCCGCTGTCGGTTCTGTACGCAGTACGTCCCCGCTAATGCGAAAATTCCTCTACATGGTTCTTTACACTTCCGATAGTCGCAAAGGTGATCCGGGATATAGCCTTACTGTTGCAGGAGGCCGAATAAACCGAACATTCGAGGATGTCATACGCGCAGAGCTTCGCGTAATTCTGCTCAAGGATCTCTTTTGAAGGTTGAAATACCAACACAGGCGCGCCGAGCCGAGCGGCGATGTCGGCAATAACGAGGCTTTTGCCGCTGCCCGTTGGCAGCACCATGACCCCGTTACCGGTAACGGAGCGGTCCTTGAAGTACCGCACCGCTACATCGGCGGCCTGTTGTTGATATGGTCTAAGTCGGTACATAGCCTACTGGTCGTCCTCTTCGGATTCGTCGTCATTATCGTCGTCGAAATCACTATACGGATAGTCCAGTTCGAAATCTTCTCCGTCACCCTCGGCCATCACTTCGTCCAGTAGGTTTTCCTGCTCCTTCTTGCGGAAGTCGAGCCCGAACAGGTCGAAAAGGGCCTGCGCATTTTTATCCTGCATGTTGAACAACTCGCGGCGCTCCCACTCCGGGATCAGGCACACGTCGGCCAATTGGAATTTACCGTTGGCCCAGGTGTAGAACAGATAATGATTCCCTACGGCGATCCGGTAGGTAGTCTCCTGCGGTAAATCGATCTCCTTGCTCCCGGCTTTCACGTCCTTGACGAGTGTGTCGATGCGTGTCAGGGTCGCTTGCAGGCGTTCTTTTGCCTCTTTGACCCGCAGTTTGGCATCGGCTTCGATCTTGACCAGTTCGGCCTCGTGTTTGATCTTGTCGCCCTCCATCAGTTCGGCGTAGTTATTCCGCATCGTCTGAATTTCGTATGCGTCGAGCAGGCGGACTACCTTCGGCCCGGCATTCAGCGCAACGAATTTGTCCGCGAGGTGCTTCTCGATCTCTTCGAGCGATTCGGCCCCTTCGAATAACTGTTTGGGGAATTTGTCAGCCGCCTTCGGCAAACTGAACTGTATCGAATCGGGAATGTAATTGGATAGGTCTTTCATTTTACTATCGTTTTTTCGGTTAAATTTTGTCTTTGTACTGTTGTTCGAACTGATCCCAATACTGATCCTGCGGATCGGGGAGCTCTATTCCGAGTTCTGCGGCTGCAAAAGCGCGGATGCGTTCGAGGTACTGCGTGAACTGCAGCGTGTCGAGCGAAGCGGTAGAAACGGGTTTGTACACCTGAACGCCCCATAGGGTTTTCGTGTCGAACCCCAAAAACTTCTGTTTGAAATACTCGTGCAGGTCGTCTTTGTCCTGTCCGGTCTCGTCGCTGATGCAGTTTACCCAAAGCCACAGCAGACGGTTCTGATCCATCGTGCGCCGCTCGCGGTGCCGGGCAATCGTCACGTTGTACGTCTTACCCTCGGGCAATCTGTCGAGGTAGGCCATTACCGCCCGTTTGTCCTGTGGCTTGGTTACTTTGAATTTCATGGATAGGAGAAATTAGAAAGGCAGGTCATCCGGATTATCGGCTCCGGGTGCCGGCATAGTAACACCCTGCGCCGGGGCTCCGGGCATAAACTGATTGTTCGGCTGGATGCCGCCGCCCTGCTGTCCGTATGGACTGACCGCCGTTTGCTGCGGGTAGGCTTGCGGGGGATAATTCTGCGCGGTGTACCCCGGTTGCTGGTAGCCGCCCATTCCGCCCCCCTGGCGATTATACCCCTGGCCGCCCTGATTCTGGCCCGGCTCCTTTTCATCGAACAGTTGCACCCAGCCGTCCCACATGCCGGCGGGGAACGCATCGAACTTGATACTGATTCTGCCCTGGTCGTTGTGCAAGGCTTTGCCGACTGTGATCCACCGCGTTTTTTCCTGACCGGCGTTGTCCGTGTATTTCACCCCGAAACACACGTTTTGACGTTTTACTACTGACATAGCTATTGCTGATTGAAGATTTTTTTATCCATGATTTGTTCCCGGCGCGATTCGATGAACTCGATAAACCGTTCGCAATGCTCCTTGAGCAATTGCCGGGTGTTGTCATAGTGGAAATCATACCACTCCTGATAGGTATTCCGGAAATCGGTTACCGTGTATTCGAATCCCCGGATGTGGCACCCCATCTGGTCGAGGCAGAAGGGATAGACGTGTTTTTGCCATGCCGTGCGGTACTTGCCGAACTCGTAACGGCTCGTCGTCTTGATGTCGAACACCGTATCTTGGATCAGTTCGTCGATATACCCGTACAACTCCACAACGCCGTACTGCGTCTCCAAGGTTCCCGAGCAAAAGACCTGGGAGGCCGCACCCCGGAAGTAATCGACGAACTCCCTGACAATATGTTCGGGGAAGTCGAAGGTATAGGGAGTTCCCAGCCGGGACGTATGGCCGATCCGCACCTGCGGTTTGCCGTACCTGTCCGTGGTATTGGCGAGAATATCGACCCGCCCGGCAATGCCAGCATCGACAAGGTTGTTAAAGCAGGTGCCGCGCTCGGCCGCCTCGCTTTCGAACGGTACCCGGTTGATCGTGTCGAGCAATCCCCGTTCTATCTCCGCCTCCAGTTCGGACGGGGATTTACCCTCGTTCCACGGCTTCTCGGAAACCGCATCGATATTCCGGTAGTCGTTGAATTTGTCCAGCAGGGAGGGATATATCCGGTAATCAGGCTGCGGGTTCATACTCTTTCGTCTCCTTGTTGAACCTACATTTGAGCTCGGCGGCTTTCGCTACCAACTTTTTCGATGCCTGAATCTTGGAATCCCAGATAACGTCGAACTCCTGCAAACGTTTGGTTGCATCGTTCAGGCTCACACAGTCCGTGATACCCGCAATATTCTGGTCGATCAGTGCGAGCAAATCGTTGTACTTTTTAACCTCTTCTTTGCGTTTTTCGAGGTTCGCCTGGTAGGTGTGGAAAATGGTAGAGAGCAGTTCGTTTTGTGCGAGAATAGCCCCGTTTTCATCGATCAGGCGCGGGATATTGATGATACCCGGCAGGTTACAGGTGTTTTTGCCGTAAAATTTCTCGCACGGATCGAACGAGATCGTGCGCTGTTTGCCTATGGCCTGAACATAGCCGACAAGGTCGAGTTCTTTGATAAGGTCGCCGGCAGAGCTGCCGCCGATCTCCGGGCGGATAATCTTTTGGTCGCCTTCTTTTTCCTCGCGTTCATGGGCCACGAAAACAAGGTGTTTGCCCATGATGGAAATCGTTTTTAGCACCCGAATAAACTCGGTCTTACGTGCTCCGTAGCCTTTCAGTGATAGGCTGCCGTCCCGCTGGCCCAGCTTCGGATCGTTTTGGATCAGCCATGCGCCCATGTAATCGAGCATCTTGCCTGCCGTGTCGATTACGATGGTCTTGTACGGAGCGAGGTCCCCGCTTTGCAATACCGCGAGAAAATCGTCGTAGCTGGCGACCTGCAACGTGTCGGTCTGATGCAGGACATTCACACGGTGTACGCCGTTGTCGAAATCCAATAACACCGGATTCGGTGCCGAGAGGGCGTCCGTCGTCTTGCCGATACCCGGCTGCCCGTAAAGCAGGGCTTTGATGGTGGTCTGCACTTGAAGTTCAGACGGTTTTCTGATTAATCCCATAGCATTGTGATTTTAAAATGGTTGTCATTGTGTTTTAAAATGCGTGTGTTACCTTTGTAGCGTTGGGTGGGAGTTGCCCCTCCCGGCCAACATCTGATTAATCCCGATCCCTCGGTGCCAGCCGGGGGATTTTTGCGGACAGGGCAGGATTCGAACCTGCAACTTTTTGTTTTACTCAGGCTCAGAAGTCTAACTGAGTCTACCCGCATAAGATTAATCAGCGCTCCTATTCTCTCCGGTCTATCCTAAACCGCAAGGAGTATTTAGGTGTTCTCGCTTAGCGTCTACCAATTCCGCCACCTGTCCAGTTGCCCGTCTTTCCGGGCTGTCTTAATACAAAACCCACTTCCCATTAGTGGTTCGTCGCATCCAAACAAACTTCTGTAATGCCTGATCCCATACGGTTTTTAAATGGCCTCTCCGTTCTGCGCGTTTAGTACTTTTAAATTGTTTCATCTTATCGTCGCTTATGTTTACTGATTCCAGAACATTTCGTTAAAACTCGGTTCTCCAAAACCATCGATCTTCGTCCCTTTAGCGGGAAGCGGAGATTCACAGTAATAGGTTTTATATCGTGCGACTATTTTACCGTCCTGGTCTTTGCGAGCATTCCAAAACCATTTTATCGCCATCCCATCCTTTTTCAATCTTGATATGATTTTACGAAAATCCACAGTCTGGGCCATTCGGTTACCTTGTGCGGTCGTCAGCCTGATACCCGATAATAGGGCCGCTTTGATCTTCTTTTGGGGTTCCGCTAAATAGTCCATAGTATTGAGTGTTTTGATTTGTCCTTTAAAAACTCCGCGATACTCCCGTAGGGCTGAGGGGTGACCCGGATTGCCGTCCGAATCGTAAAAAATGGCTGCTAAACTAAACCAACATTACTAACCTAACCTGCTTTACGGTAGCAGGAACCGTATGTCATCATTTCACCCCACTGGAAGTCCGTTAAAACCTCTTCGTCTCTCATGCTTAAGTGGTATTCCCACCATACCGGTGTTATGTCAATAATCTGATTCGTATACAGGTCACGGTCAATAATCACGGTAACATCAAGAGTGGAATAGAAGTCATCGGTATCATATTCGACTTTTCCATGATAGAAGGTTCGGTAATCGATAGCCTTCAGTAACCTCCCATAGACCTCTGCATATATTTCAGGTGTGATATGCTTTTTCATAGCTTCTCAATTTTGCACCCCTTAGCGGGCTCGAACCGCTACCTGCTCACACGCGCACAAAAACATCTTCAGTCAAGCAATAACCAGTTATGCGTGTTCGCCGTCTCTCTCCCGTTAGACTAAAGGGGCTTTGAAGTAGGAGGTAAGTGGTATTTATTAAAATCGAGAGGCTTACACAAGTACTCTTTACTACTCTTGTAAATCAGAATGCCGAATAGGTATATTTTGCGTATTTGGCATTCTCCTTTATAGGTGATTGTCTCTCGTATCATAGCTTTATAATTTTTCAAGAAACTCTTTGATCGCCTCTCTATCCTCGTCGCTGACTTCGTCGGAAAGAGCCAGCCGGGAAAGGTTTGCCCTCAGTGGATTCAAAGCTGAATCCGGAGCGGGGCCGGGTGTGATGATAAATTCGTCGTTCATGGCTTTGTAGGTTTACTGTTTTGCTTCAAGAATAGGTAAGCTGGCTTCGGTAGGAATGTAGATCACCTTATTCGCAGATAGATTTTGCTGGCGAACCCACAGATACTGAATGTAAGTAGGCGTTATGCTGCCGTTTTCGATCTTGATAGCTTCGGCAGCACCTTTAGCACGTTCAATCTCTGCCTGGGCGTTGAGTTTCTCGGCTTCAAGATTAGCCTTAGCTTCCTCGATCTTGATGCGTCGGTTTTGTTCGGCTTTGGCAAATTCAGCTTTGCCGCTCATTTCTTGCTGCCATACGGCGTAGCGAGGACAACCGACCATTAACAGTGCGCAAAACGCAACAACACACAACCCGATAATAATCCATCCTGTAGCGTAGTAGGTTGTGCCTTCATAACCCTCATCCTTAAATAGTTTCATACTTTCTTCGTTTTAGGTTTTCTCTGTTTCGGTTAACATCTTTCCCTGCGTGCCACCTCGTAAATCTCCTGCGGTTGATTGAACCGATCCAAGTCAGCAACATGATAGACAGGATGACACCTGCGGCGCACCTTGAAAGGGATTCTCCCCTCAACTGCATACCTATCCAGTGTCCGGACGTTCACCCCCAAATACTCCGCAGCTTCTTTTCGAGAATAGAATACCTTTCCCGGGCGGGGTAGGGCGGTGGGTATTTGCTTTATTCCTCGTGGCATGGCTTTAGGATTTTAGAAAACAACCTTAACTATCGCAGTAATAATCAACACCATCACTACGACTATAAATACTGCCTGAACAACAAACATTACTTTAGTCATTCTCTTAAGGCGACGTAGCATTTTATCAGTTTGGTCAATACGCTCCTTTGCGCGTTTATATGATGAATTGTTTTCCATAGATTTATGATATTCTGGTTACTTCTACACGCCCAAGTTCTTTATTGAGGCTTGCTTTGAGATTTATATTTTGCGTGACCCTTATTCGAGCCACTTGTGTCCTAATACTTGGGTAGATGGTAATCGGGAAACAAATTATCTCGCCCACTCCCAAAGCAGCCATCCGCATTTCTCTACTTATTTTCCCTTTATTCATCTTTTAAGATTGTTTGTTGCACAAATGTAAACATTGATTTCATATTTTGCAATTTAAAATGTCAAAATATGAAACTTTTTTTCATGAATTGACGCAACTAACTGAAAATCAATTATTATATTTTACTATGAAAACTATAGAGGAAAACACAGCAAAAATGAAAGAGGTTGACATTATTCAACAACTGCGTAACATAATGAATACTATGAATATAAAACAATCCACACTCGCAGGTTACGCAGGAATGACTGATTCCCAGTTTAGCAAAATCATGAATTACAAAGTTGCTCTATCCCTTCGGCAACTTTCAAATATTGCAACTAAGTTAAATATGAGAGAAATAGATATTTATACATACCCTCATAAATTTATTGATCCGCAAGAATTGCAACGCGAGAATAGCGTTAAAGCCACTTTAAGCATAGAATTATCAGCCGACAAAAAAGATCAAGTATTGAAACTTGTGTTCGGGGAAAACAATCTGGAAATATTCAACAAATAAAATGGATATACCCAAGGTACATATTGTTACAAATGAGCAGAATGGGAATAAAAAAGAAAGTGATACTTGTAGTGCACTAGAGAATACCTCTTCTATAACTACGGAAGAGCAGAACAAACTAGATGAACGATGGGAAAATGTAGTGCAAGTTTTACTAGACACAGATAAAGATTTTGAAAAAAAGATACTTTATGTATCGGCAGGAGCAATAGCCATTGCCCTTACCTCTCTTAGACCATTACATAATAGCTGTATATGCTGTAAGGGGTTGCTGTGGTTTGGGGTGGGTTTTTGTATAACATCAATTATATATGCCATATATCGAATTTTAGCTTCAATTAAAACCTGCCACAAAGAATTTGCAATTCTTCGCAAGCAATATAAAGAAGGAATAACAGATATAAACCAAGAAGAGAAAAGGCAGGATGATGTCAATCGAGTATCACTTAAAAACAATTACGTGAATTTTATACTATTCATTTTAGGGGTAACCTCCCTTCTGATTTTCATAATAGTCAATTTTTAACCCCGCCTCATATGAAACTTGCAGATGATAGAGCAGAAGATCAATTAAGACAGATTCCACCTTCGAAACCCACGAATCCTCCACGCAAAACAAACCACTAACATAAAAACGTATCATATATGCTATACACCCCTCTTCAATCAGCCAATACACCAGAACCCCATCAATCGGAAGCACACACGCCCACAAATCAAGATATAATTATTCAACAGCTACAGTCAATCAATAAAAAGCTAACGTTTTTTGTAGCTTTGGCTGTTATAGGTATAATTTGGGGAATCATTCAAGGCATTTTAATTGGTATCAATATCAATTAAAAGCCTCTCTAAACACCGATAAATTCTTCAACCTACAATAACAAAATTGGTGCAAATATAGGTGCAAACATTTTTACAATATTTAGCAAATAAATATAAATCAATATATTATACTGCATAATTTTATACCTGTCACGCAGGAGGTCGCGGGTTCGAGTCCCGTCCATACCGC
>ENA-UOIY01001265-UOIY01001265.1-human-gut-metagenome-genome-assembly--contig:-P114-NODE-1265-length-28262-cov-7.789946_pt1 | contig 28262 bp, 27 predicted proteins | sample MGYA00242335_ERZ723882 | MGnify/ENA metagenome assembly ERZ723882
GGGGTCGGTGCTGCGGGCGTCCGTCTCGCCGCAGGTGCGGCAGTCCATATCCCGTGCCAGCAGGGGCGGAATGTCGGTGAAGGTGTACATGAGCCAGCGGTCCAGCGGACTGTCCTCCGGGCGCCGGGCCAGCAGGCGGCGGAAGGCATCCTCCTCCGTCGTCAGCGGGTCGCACTTGTCCTGACGGGGCGGCAGGCGGTAGTAGAGCCCCGGCAGCACCTGACGCTGCTGGGACATCTCGAAGTCCACCCGGCGCAGGCAGTCCACGATGCGGCCCTCCCGATCCACCAGAATGAGGTTGGCGTGGCGGGGCATGGCCTCCAGGATCAGGCGGTAGTCGCTCTGCTCCCCCAGCTCGTCCACCGCCCGGATGGTCAGTGTCACCACACGCTCCAGCGGCTCCTGCTCCAGACGCAGCAGCCGTCCCCCGGCCAGATGCTTCCGCAGCAGCATACAGAACATGGGGGGCTGGGCGGGATTATCCCGCAGCTGCCATGTCAGATGCAGCCGGGGCTGGCTGGCTCCGGCGTTGAGCAGGAGCCGCCGTCCGCCCCGCAGCAGCAGGATCACCTGATCCCGTGCCGGCTGCTGGATCTTCTCAATGCGGGTATTCTCTATCTGGGCGGCGGTCTCACGGACCACGGCCTGCATACAAATGGCGTCCAACGGCATATTATTCCTCCTCCATCATCACAGCGAACAGCTGCTCCACCCGGTCGTGACGGCCGCTGAGGTGCAGCCAGCCCAGCAGCGCTTCCAGCGCCGTGGCCTGCTGGTACTGCGCACGGCTGGCATGGGTGGGAATGGAGTGGACGTTAGCGTTGCGGCCCCGGCGGAACACCGCCTGCTCCTCCTCTGTCAGCAGGGGCAGGATGCGCTGGGCCAGCTCCGCCTGCTTGGGGGCGCACACCAGCGCCACCGTGGCCCGGTGCAGGCCCTTGCCGGTGGCTTTGCCGTGGGCGCAGAGCCATGTCCGCACCAGCAGCTCATACACGGCGTCCCCCATATGGGCCAGACCGATGCTGCTGATGCCCCGGATCTGATCCGGCGGCAGCTGTATGTGAAGGTAGTCGGTCATATGCGTTATCTCCTGAATCTATATATGTGCTTCAGTGTATCACAAAGCAGGGTGAGATGCAAGCGCACCGGCGGAGAGGGCTTTTTCTCCCAAAATTTTCAATACCCCTTGACTTGGTAGGTTAATCCTGCTATACTACTAACATACCAAAATGGTAGGTAAATCTTTTCAGGAGGAATCCCTATGATATACGCAGATAATGCCGCTACCACCAAGATGAGTCCTGTGGCACTGGCCGCCATGCTGCCGGCGCTGGAGGACAACTACGGAAACCCCTCCAGCCTGCACAGTGTGGGCCAGCACGCCGCCGAGCTGCTGCAGAGCGCCCGTGAGGCCATGGCCCGGTGCCTGAACTGCAAGCCCCGTGAGATCCTTTTCACCTCCGGCGGCAGTGAGGCCGACAATCAGGCGTTGTTGTCCGCTGCGGAGCTGGGACGGCTGAAGGGCAAGAAGCACATCATCTCCACCGCCTTTGAGCACCACGCCGTCCTCCACTCCCTGAAGCGTCTGGAGAAGCAGGGCTTCGAGGTGACGCTGCTGCCGGTGGGCCCCACCGGCACCGTTACCGCCCAGCAGGTCAAGGAGGCCATCCGGCCGGATACCTGTCTGGTAACGGTGATGTACGCCAACAACGAGATCGGCAGCATCCTCCCCATCGAGGAGATCGGCGCCGTATGCCGGGAGGCGGGCGTGCTGTTCCACACCGACGCCGTACAGGCGGCGGGACATCTGCCCATTGACGTCAAGGCCCAGCACGTCGATATGCTGAGTCTCTCCGGCCACAAGTTCCACGGCCCCAAGGGCGTAGGTGCTCTGTATGTCCGGCAGGGCGTACCCATCACCAGTCTCATCGAGGGCGGCGCACAGGAGCGGGGCAAGCGAGCCGGTACGGAGAACGTCCCCGGCATCGCCGCCATGGCCGCTGCGCTGGAGGATGCCTGCGCCCACATGGAGGAGAACCGGGCCAAGGTGACGGCTCTGCGGGACAAGCTTATTGCGGGGCTGTCCCAGATCCCCCACAGCGCTCTCAACGGCGACCCGGTGAACCGGCTGCCCGGCAACGTCAACTTCTGCTTCGAGGGCATTGAGGGCGAGTCTCTCCTGCTGCTGCTGGACGATGCAGGTATCTGCGCCTCCTCCGGCTCCGCCTGCACCTCCGGTTCGCTGGATCCCAGCCATGTGCTGTTGGCCATCGGGCGGCCCCATGAGGTGGCCCATGGCTCCCTGCGGCTGAGTCTCAGCGAGTGGAACCAGCCGTGGGAGATCGACCACATCCTGCGGGAGGTTCCCCGTGTGGTGGCGTATCTGCGGTCCATGTCCCCGGTATGGAAGGATCTGGAATCCGGTAAGAAGCAATTCATGCTGTAAGCGTTGATTTAGTGAAAGGAGTACTATCATGGCACTGTATACCGATACTGTAATGGATCATTTCATGCACCCCCGGAATGTGGGTGAGATCCCCGATGCCGACGGCGTGGGACAGGTGGGCAACGCCAAGTGCGGCGACATTATGAAGATGTACCTGAAAATCAAGGACGGCGTGATCGAGGATGTGAAATTCGAGACCTTTGGCTGCGGCAGCGCCATCGCCTCCTCCTCCATGGCTACGGAGATGATCAAGGGGAAGACCATCGATGAGGCGCTGGCCGTCACCAACCGGCAGGTGGTGGAGGCGCTGGGTGGTCTGCCGGCCCACAAGCTGCACTGTTCCGTGCTGGCGGAGGAGTCCATCAAGTCCGCCATCAAGAACTACTATGACCGCAACGGCATCGAGTACGACCACAGTAGGTTCCCGGATGACTGCGGCGAGGTGGAGTCCTGCCGCATGGTGTAAGGGCGAAATAGTTTACAGGTCAAAAGTCCCTCAGCTGTATCTGACAGCTGAGGGACTCAGCGTGTCGAAAAGTTTTTTCGACACGCTGCAATCATTTTTCAGAACTTCAAAAAAGTTCTAAAAAATGGTGATTATTATCGTGCAGGACACCCCTTCCGGGTTTCCCGCACACACCCTTCCGCCCCGTTGACGAAAGTGTCTCCCCTTTTTGACAGCCAAGAGGCTTTCTCTATTCTCCGTCGAATGTGCGGGATTTTTGTCACGCCGTATAAGCCGCCTATCTGCGGGAAATACTGTCATCATCCAAGTGGTGGAGGCGGCGTATGCAGGGGAAGGTGGAAATCTGCGGGATCAATACAGCCCGGCTGGAGATCCTGAAAAACGACGAGATGATGGAGCTTCTCCGGCGCACCAAGCAGGGGGATATGGCGGCCCGTGAACGGCTGATCCGGGGCAATCTCCGGCTGGTGCTGTCGGTGATCCAGCGGTTCAGCAGCCGGGGCGAGAATGCCGACGATCTGTTTCAGGTGGGGTGCATCGGTCTTATCAAGGCCATCGACAACTTCGACATCCGTCAGCCGGTGCGGTTCTCCACCTATGGCGTTCCCATGATCGTGGGGGAGATCCGCCGCTATCTCCGGGATAACAGCACCCTGCGGGTCAGCCGGAGTATGCGGGACACTGCCTATAAGGTCCTGCAGGCCCGTGAGCGGCTCCTGCGCCAGCAGCAGCGGGAGCCTACGGTGGAGCAGATCGCTCAGGAGCTGGATCTGCCCCGTGAGGAGGTGGTGTTCGCCATGGACGCCATGTCGGCCCCGGTGTCTCTGTATGAGCCGGTGTACGCCGACGGCGGGGACGCCGTGTGCGTCATGGATCAGATCCGGGACGACCACAGCAGCGATGAGGGCTGGCTGCAGCAGTTGGCGCTGAAGGACGCCATCTCCCACTTACAGCCCCGTGAGCGGAACATTCTGGCCCTGCGGTTCTGTCAGGGCAAGACCCAGATGGAGGTGTCCTCCGAGATCGGCATCTCGCAGGCGCAGGTGAGCCGGTTGGAGAAAAATGCCATACGCTCCATCAAGCAGGAGCTGTAAAAAAAAGGCGGTGTGTCCGGTGACACGCCGCCTTTTAGCGTCGATATTTATTCTCCCCACGGGTCGTTGCTCTCCACCTTCAGGGGCCAGGAGAAGTTCTGCCAATCCGTCCGGTCGGTGTAGTAGGAATAGGTAGTCCCCTCCAGCGTCACGAAGGAGATGAACACGCCCTCCCAGCGGCCGGACTGGCTGCGAGGCAAGGGATAGCGCCATAGGCGCATCACCGAGGTATCGCTGTAATAGAGGGTGGCATCCGGCTCCCCCTCCGGCAGCCGGTCGGTGAAGTGGCCCACGCCCAGAGTCGCCAGAGTGCTGTACATGGAGCGGGCGTTACTCTCCCGCAGGCGCAGCTCCTGTCCGTCCACCAGCGCCCGGACGCCCCGGTGGCGCTTGGCGTAGATGGTGCTGGCGGCGACGGCATCCATGCAGGTCTCATAGCGGTTCTTGATGCACAGGGGACGGATGATGAGCAGACCGATGCAGGTCAGCACCACCAGAGCGATCGCCAGAATGGCCGCCCACCACGGGAAGGTTTTTTGCCGGGGGCTGCGCTGCACCCGGTCATAGAGTCCCGGCATTTTGCTGTCCCCTTTCCTTTTGCGTTCTTACACAGGATACCACACATCCGGTGATCTGTAAAGGCCTACCGGCCGCCGCTGATCTGCTGGCACAGCCACTGGGCAAAAAGCGCTGCATCCTTGGCGTAGGGATGGATGCCGTCGCTGGTGTACTCCTCCTTCATGTAGCCCTCGTCATCGCAGTAGAGGTGGGAAGCATCCAGACAGCGAACCTTCTTGCCGTCGGACAGACCGGCGATGCCGTCGTTGACTTCCTGTAGGCGCTGGGGGCTGAAGTAGCTGGCGCTCTCTGCCACAGAGCGGGACACGCCGTAGACCTTCAGCAGGTAGATGGTGGCATCCGGCTGGAGCCTTTTCAAGGTGTCGATGTCCTCCTGATAGGCGCTCAGCAGGCTGCTCATGGGGTAGCCACACTCGTTGATGCCCAGCATGATGAAGATCTTCTTATAGGTACGGTTTTGCAGCAGGGTCGTCAGGTCCGTTGCATCGAAGTTATCGTCCGAGGCGGTAACGGAGAACATCTGGAAAACATTCATGCCAACGTCTGTGAAGTAATCCGCCTTGCCAAGCCTTGCATAGTAGGCGGAGCTGACCATGCGGGAATCTCCGATGAACAGGGCATCGTCGAAAAAGCTCTCGTCCTCGCCGTATTTGGCCCCCGTCACCACGTCGGGAAGCTCCGTTGGCACCCCCGGCACCTGCGGTTTCTCCGGCTGGGCAGGAGTCTCTGTGTCAGTAGGAATTTTCGATTCGTCGGGCGCTTCCGGGTCCGTGGGGTTTTCCGGCTGCTCGGGCTGGTTCGGGGTGCTGTCGGCCTGTCTGGCCTGCTCCATGCGGCGGAGGTCCGTGTTGTCATGCAGCAGCATGAATGGCACGGCGATGGCCAGACGGTCCTCCCAGCCCCCTACATACTTTTGCAGCTGGGCCTTCAGCACAAGGCCCGTTACGGTGGCTGCCAGGGAGGTGGCCACCAGCAGGATGGCCAGCACGGCCAGTCCTCTCTTTTTTGGTTTTGATCTCTTCATGGCTGCTCGTCCTCAAAAGCTAAAATACATAAAGGGGTCGTTGGTGGCCACCGCCATACAGTAAACGCATACCCAGAACAGCACCAGCAGGAGCACCGTTCCCAGCGGGGAGGTGCGGATGCGGCGCCAGAGCTTCTCCGGTAAGGGCGTGGACACCAGCAGACCGATGACCAACACCACGGCGTACTGCCGTCCGTAGACCAGAAAGTCCCGTGCATGGACCGCCGTGCCGCCGGAGAAGGCAAAGAGCCGCCCGATATAGCTGCCGATGTCCTTCAGGGAGGGGATGGCGAAGAGCATCCAACTTAGGGGGATCACCAGGAGCATATAGAGCCGGGAGATCACCTGACTGCGCCGGAGCACCTTACCCCAGCCCAGACGTTCCAGAGAGATGAGGGCAAAGAGGAACAGTCCCCACAGCAGAAAGTTCAGCGTACTGCCGTGCCACAGGCCCGTAAACAGCCACACCACCAGCAGGTTCAGGTAGGTACGGCCCTCCCCCTTTTTGCTGCCGCCCAGCGGGATATACACATAGTCCCGGAACCAAGAGCTGAGACTGATGTGCCAGCGGCGCCAGAAGTCCCGCATGGAGCGGGCGGCATAGGGGTGCTCGAAGTTCCGGGGCAGCCGGAAGCCCAGCATCTCCCCCACGCCGATGGCCATCCACGAATAGCCGCAGAAGTCCAGATACAGCTGCAGGGAGTAGGCCACAAGGCCCAGCCACGCCATAGGGGTGGAGACGCTCTCGAAGCCGATGGTCTTGACCTGACGCCACAGGCCGCCGATCTGGTTGGCCAGCAGCACCTTCATGGAAAGACCGATGATGAAGTCCCGCAGGCCCGCATCCAGCTCCCGCAGGGTGCAGGTGCGGCGGTACATCTGCTCCTTCAGATCCGCCGGGTCCATGAGAGGGCCGGAGAGGAGCTTGGGGAACATCAGGATCTCTGCGGCGTAGGACACCGGACACTCCTCCGGCTCCATGCGGCCACGGTACACGTCGATGACGTAGGCGGCCATCTGGAAGGAGTAAAAGCTCAGGCCCAGCGGCAGGGCGATGCCACTGCCCAGCAGGCCGGCATATTTGAAGCCGAAGAGGCACAGGCCCAGCACCAGCAGGTTCCCCACCAGCAGGGGCTTGCTCCCCGCCAGCTTCCGGCCGGAGAGCCACGTCAGAGCCATGAGCCCCAGCAGCAGCGCCAGACACCACGGCCGCTTCCATGTGCCGAGCAGGTAAAAGACAAGACTCCCTAATGCCAGAACGCCGTTTCGCAGTCGCTCCGGCATCAGGTAATATACTGCCAGAAACACCGGCAGAAAGATGAAAAGAAAGGGTAGTGTGTTAAAGCCCATGCGATTCTCCTATGGCATTGAACGTGACCGATGCTGTCTATTCAGAAAGACAGCCCGCAGATCACTCTGCAGGCTGTCCCGTAAGCTGCGTGAAACTGTATTTTATTATGGTCTATCCCCATGGGAATTGCAATTACAAAATATGCACAAAATGGTTACAATTTGTCTTTTATCTCCGGACAGGGAGAGGCCCACGGCCATGCCGTGGGCCTCTCGTTCATCGACTTCAGTTTTGGTGCTCCGCCGCCCAGCAGCCGGTGCAGCGCATATTGCAGGCGGAGGTGGGATCCATGAGGATCAGCCACGGCACGTTGATATCGTACGCTTCCGCCGTCTCCCGGGCCGCATGATAGCCCCGGATGCCGCCCTCATAGACGGCGGCAGAAGCGTCCTATTGGGGACATTTCTGCCGGTTTATCCGAAAATTCAGTTCGACGGCTCCGCCATGGCGCTGCGGACAAAGGCGGTCATCAGCTCCCCCAGCCGGTCCACGCTGCGGTCGATGTCCGCCTCCATACGGTTCCACAGGAATTGCAGGAAAAAGCCCACATAGGCATAGCGGCAGAAGGCGGCGATCTCCTCCACCCGCCCCTGCGGCAGGCCGCTGTTCTCCGTCCGCTGCTGCACCAGCCGGAAAAAGGTGTCGTCCGTCAGGGAGAACACATACTGCTCCATCCGGTCCCGTGACAGGGCTTTGAACACATGGTAGATCTTGGCGGGATGGGCCTGACACTCCCGCATGACGGCCTTGGTGGATGTATGCCAGTCGGTCCCCTCTCCGGTGAAGCGGCCCAACTCCAGATGGAACCACGCATCCAACAGATCATAGATGTCCCGGTAGTGGTAATAAAAGGTGTTGGAGCTGATATCGCACCGCTTTACAAGGGCCGTCACGGTGATCTTGTCGAAGGGCATCTCCTCCAGCATCTCCCCAAAGGCCCGCATGATGGCCTTTTGTGTGTATAGCGCCATGAACGCACCTCCTGTTCTTCACCGTATTATAACAGGAGGCGCCCTCCGGCGCAAGGGGTGCCTTCCGGCGGTGGAAATATGCCAAAAACCGGCACGATTTCCTATGCTGCGGACTGGAACTTTCCTGGTTTCCCGGCGGCTTTCCTTCATTTTTTCGCATTGTGAAACCATTTTTTATTGACTTGTGCTTTCCAGCCATGGTAAAATAAATTTTGCGTGCAACTTTGGACGTTTTATGTAAATTATCAGGGGATGGGTACGGAACAGCCCGCCCCGAAAAAGGATGTGACTGCCCATGCTGATGTGTGTGTTTCTGTTTCTGCTGTGGCTTATTTTCAACGGGCGGGTGACGCTGGAGATCTGCCTGTTCGGCATCGTCGTAACGGGGCTTGTATATGCCTTCTGCGTCGCCGTGCTGGGGTATCATCCCCGGAACGAGCGGCGGGTACTGCGGCGGCTGGGGCGGTATCTCCAATACGGCGTGACGCTGGTATGGGAGATCGTGAAGGCCAATGTGCAGACCATGAAGGTCATTCTCTCCCCCAAGGCTGCCTACCGCCCTGCCGTGGTGCGGCTGCAGGTGCCGCTGGAGGAGGCCAGTTCCCGTGTGCTGCTGTCCAACTCCATCACCCTGACCCCCGGCACCGTCACCATCCGGCAGCACGAGGAGGAATTTCTGGTACTGTGTCTGGATAAGGACGGCGGTGAGGCCATCCCGGACTGGAATCTGGTTCGTATTCTGAAGAAGCTGGAGGGCAGCAAGTGATGGATCTGATCGAGCAGTGCTATAGCTATCTGTTCTGGGGCGCTCTGGTGGTGCTGGCTGTGGGCATTCTTGCGGCGCTGGTGTATATCATCCGGGCCAGGCTGACGGTGGACCGCATCATCGGCATCAACCTCGTCGGCACCATCGTGGTGATGGTCATCGTGGTGTTGACCTTCCTGTTGGGAGAGGATTATCTGGCGGACATCGCCCTGATCTATGTGGTGCTGTCGTTTATCGCCGTGATGATGCTCTGCCGCATTTACATCAATCTCTATCAGCGCACTCAGCGGAAAAAGGAGGAGGCATCCCATGATCGGTGAATGGATCCGCTTCGGCGTGACCGCCCTGTGCGTGGTGGGGGGGCTTTTCGCCCTGCTTACGGCGCTGCTGGGCCTGTTCCGCTTTGACTATGCCCTGAACCGGCTCCATGCCGCCGCCATCGCCGACACGCTGGCGCTGGGGCTGGTGCTGCTGGGCGTCATGGTGGCGGTGGGCTTCCGGGCCGTGCTGTGGAAGCTGGTGCTGGTGCTGGTGATCCAGTGGTATACCTCTCCCCTGTCCAGCCATATGCTGGCGCAATTCGAGTACCGGGCCGGGCAGGAGGATCTGGCCCGCTATCTGGAGCTGCCGGAGGAAACGGAGGAGGTGAGCGCCCTATGAGCACCGTATTCCGTCTGTTGCTGCTGGCGGGTCTGCTGGTGTGCGCCGTGGCCACGGCGCTGGTGAAAAAGCCCCTGCGGGCGGTCATCATCTACATGGCCTACTCCATCATCATGTCCGTCATTTGGATCCTGCTGGAGGCGCCGGATCTTGCCCTGACCGAGGCCGCCGTAGGCGCAGGCATCACCGGCATTCTGTTCTTCCTGACACTGCGGCGCATCGACCGCATCGACCGGGATGCCGACGTGGAGGAGACGCAAGGAGAGGAGGAACCCCATGAAGAAAACGAAGCGACCCACTGAGCAGGAACTGCTGCACCAGTGGCTGGAGGGCGATCTGGATCTGACTCAGCAGCTGTATGTGGAGAAGGACGAGCCTCAGCCGGAGGCTGTGGAGCCCTATCAGCCCAAGCGGGATCGGGACACCTTCCTACGCTCCCTGCGGCGCTCCCTGCGGCTTTATAATGTGCTGGCCTTCCTGCTGTGCGCCGTGTTTGCGGCGCTGATGCTGATGACGGTGGCCAACCTCCCCCGCTACGGCTCGGCGGATGCACCCACCGTCAATGAGGTGGCCCAGCGCTATGTGGAGCAGGGTACGGAGGAGACCGGGGCCGTCAATACCGTGGCGGGTATGATCCTGGACTACCGTGCCTTCGATACGCTGGGTGAGTCCTTTGTGCTGTTCACCGCCGTGTGCGCCGTGACCATCCTCATGAATCTCTCCCCCAAAAAGCGCCGCCCCCTGCCCAAGGAGGTGGTGAACTACGCCGCCGATCCCATTGTGGCCGGGGTGTGCCGGGGGCTGATCCCGGTGATCCTGCTGTTCGGCGTATACATCCTGCTCAACGGCCATCTCTCCCCCGGCGGTGGCTTTTCCGGCGGGGCGGTACTGGCGGCGGCGCTGATGATCTATGCGCTGGTATGGGGCGATGAGGCCGCCTCCCGTACCTTCCGGGCCTCCATTCTCCGGGCGGTGGTGGTGTGCTCTCTGGGCTTTTACTGTCTGGCCAAGAGCTACTCCTTCTTCACCGGCGCCAACCATCTGCACTCCATCATCTCTCCCGGCACGCCGGGGAATATCCTCTCCGGTGGCCTGATCCTGCCGCTGAACGTGGCGGTAGGGCTGGTGGTGTGCTGCACCATGTATAGCTTTTATATGTACTTCCGAAGGGGGGAGCTGTAAAAAATGCATCTGGAAAATCTCCCCTTTAACTATGAGGAGGCCGTGGCGGTGCTGCTGTTCGTCATCGGCTTTTGTATGCTGCTGTTCTCCCGGAATCTCATCAAGAAGGTCATCGGACTGGACATCATGGACAGCGGTATTTTTCTGCTGCTGGCGGACCGGGGCTACATCGCCGGGCGCACCGCTCCCATCATCGTGGACGGCGTCACGGACATGAGCCGGTACGTCAATCCCATTCCCGCCGGTCTGGTGCTGACGGGCATTGTGGTCTCCGTCAGCGTGTCGGCGGTGATGCTGTCGCTGACGGTGCGGATCTACAAGACATACCGCACGCTGGACGTGGATAAGCTCTACATGATGATCTCCCACAAGAAAAAGAGGAGGGACCGCCGATGAGCTTCGTACAGAACTTCCCCCTCTTTACCATCATCCTGTCGTTGGTGTGTGCTGTCATCTCCTTTGCCGCCAACGACCGCTGGGCCAGAGGTCTGACGTTGTTTCTGCTGAGCGCCAGCATCTGTATGCAGGCGGCGCTGCTGGTGTTCTGCGCCGTAAACGGCACCAGCTACTCCTATATGATGGGTCACTACCCCGCCCCGTGGGGCAACGAGATCACCGTGGGGGTGCTGGAGTCCTTCATGGCCCTGCTGTTTGCGGCGGTGATGCTGATGAGCGTGCTGGGTGGGATGCCCCGCATCCGCCGGGATATCCCGGAGCACCGGATGCGGCTTTACTGGGTGATGATCGATCTGGCCCACGTGGCTCTGCTGGCCCTGTGCTACACCAATGATATCTTCACCGCCTACGTGTTCATTGAGGTACTGACCATCGCCTCCTGCTGCCTGCTGGCGGCCCGTGACGGCGGACGGCCCCTGCTGGCCGCCGTGCGGTACATGATCTTTTCTCTGGTGGGCTCCGGGCTGTTCCTCATCGGCGTCATCTTCACCTACTCCATTACGGGTCAGCTGCTGTTCCCGCAGCTGAAGGAGTCCATTGCCCTGCTGTGGGCCGACGGCACCTACCGCTTCTCCATGACCGTGGCCATCGGTCTGATGGTGGGCGGACTTGCCATTAAGAGCGGCCTGTTTCCCTTCCACTTCTGGATGCCCGACACCTATGGTCGGGCCACGCCCGCCTCCGCCGGTATCCTGTCGGGTGTGGTATCCAAGGGGTACATCTTCCTGCTCATCAAGATCATCTATCAGGTCATCGGCATCGAGGTCTTTGCAGCCAGCGGTATTCAGGACCTGCTGCTGGTGCTGGGCATCGGCGGCATGGTGGTGTGCAGCATTTCCGCCATTCAGACGGGGCGGCTGCGGACCATGATCGCCTACTCCTCCGGCGCACAGATCGGCTACATCTATATGGGGCTGGGCATGGGGACGCAGGCCGCCCTGCTGGCAGCACTGCTGCAGATCGTGGCCCACGCCGTCACCAAGCCCATGCTGTTCCTCTCCGGGGCGGGGCTGGCCGGGGCCTCCGGCGGTCATCAGGATTTCCGCTCCCTGCGGGGGGCGGCCCATCGGGCTCCGGCGGCAGGTGTGCTGTTCACCATAGGTGCTCTGTCCATGGTGGGTATTCCCATTTTCGCCGGGTTCATCCCCAAGCTGTACTTTGCCACCGCTGCCGCCGCCACCGTCGGGTGGCGAGTCTGGGCGGTATGGCTGGCACTGGGGGCCTCCACGGTGCTGAACGTGCTCTACTTCCTCTACACCGCCATGCTGATCTGGGTGCCGGAGGAGACGGAGCACGCCCAGCGTCCCAAACGCTTCTCCCCCCTGCCCACGGCGGGGCTGGCGGCCATAAATCTGGCCGTTGGCCTTGGCTCCGCCGCCGTGACGGAGCTGTTCGCCATGGGCATGGATCTATTCTGCGGCTGACCGGAAAGGAACAGGTGACCATCTATGCTGATTCTCTTGATCGCACTGCCCCTGCTGACCGGTCTGGCGGCAGCGCTCCCCTTCCCCAGCCGCCGGGGGCGGCTCACGTTTCTGCTGACCATGCAGATCATCGAAACGGCGCTGGTGGTCTGGACGCTGGTGTCCGGACGCAGCTATACCACCAACATCTGGCATCTGACGGAGTCCCTGACCATCGCCATGAAGCTGGACGGTGTAGCAGCCGTGTTTTCCGCCCTGACGGCGGTGGCATGGCTACTGGCCCTCATCTACTCCGTGGAGTACATGAGTCACTCCCAAAATGAGGCACGGTTTTATGTGTTCCTCTTTCTGTCGGAGGGGATGCTGCTGGGGACGGCTTTGTCGGCAGACTTCGTATCTATGTACGTCTTTTATGAGCTTACCAGCCTGTGCTCCATGCCGCTGGTGCTCCATGAGCTGACCCACGACGCCGTGACCGGCGCTATGAAGTACCTCTACTACTCCATCGGCGGCGCCTTCTTCGTGCTGTTCGGTATCGTGGTGCTCTACACCAATACCTCCACTCTGGACTTCGCCCCAGGCGGCACCCTCATTGCCGGGCAGCACACGGGGCTGGAGCTGCTGGCGGTGTTCTTCGTGGTGCTGGGTTTCGGTACAAAGGCGGGCCTGTTCCCCATGCACAACTGGCTCCCCTCAGCCCACCCGGTGGCCCCTGCCCCCGCCAGCGCCCTGCTGTCGGGCATCATCACCAAGGCGGGTGTCATCGGTATCATCCGGGTACTGTACTTCATCGCCGGCCCCTCCGTGCTGCGTGGCACATGGGTCCAGACAGCCTGTCTGGTGCTGGCACTGGGAACGGTGTTCATAGGCTCCATGCTGGCCTACGGCGAGCGGGACTTCAAGAAGCGTCTGGCCTACTCCAGTATCTCCCAGATCTCCTATGTGCTGACGGCGCTGTTCCTGTTGACGGAGGACGGCCTCACCGGCGGTCTTTTGCAGGTATTCTTCCACGCATGGGCCAAAATTGGCCTCTTCCTCATTGCCGGTGTCATCATCCATCTGGCGGGGCTGCGGAACGTGGAGGACTTCCGGGGACTGGGACGGCGCCTGCCGGTGACGTTTTTGTGTCTGGTGTTCGTCTCTCTGTCGCTGGTAGGTATCCCGCCCTTCGGGGGGTTTGTCAGCAAGTGGGCCATCTCTCTGGCGGCACTGGACGGACTCGGCGGCCCTCTGGCCTATCTGGTCCCGGCGGTGCTGCTGGTATCGGCGCTGCTGACGGCGGGATACCTGTTTGCCCCCATCGTCAGCGGCTTCTTCCCCGGCGAGGGCTTCGCCGGGGAGCCACGGCTCCGGGAGCCTCCGGCCATGACCCTGCCGCTGGTGGTGCTGGCGGCGGTGTGTCTGGTGCTGGGTCTGTTCCCCGACCGGCTGACGGCGCTGTTCCAGTCTCTGGCAGCGCAGGTGCTTTAAGGAGGTGCGGGTAAATGAACGGACTTTATCTGACGCTTCCCATTTTCCTGCCGCTGGTGGGCGGGCTTGTCTCGTACCTGATCCGCTTCCCCAACAGCCGCAGCCGCCATCTGTTCTATGGGGTGCTGATCTGCCTGACCTCGGCGGTGACGTGGCTCTCCATCCTCCGCTGCGGCAGCGAGAGCTTCCAGCTGCTGCGCTTCACGGAGGAGCTGACCCTCACCCTGCGGATGGACGGCGCTTCCCGGCTCTTTGCGGGGCTGGCCGCTACCCTGTGGCCCTTTACCATGCTGTACGCCTTCGACTACATGAGCCACGAAAAGCATCTGTCCATGTTCTGGTCATTTTTCACCGTCTCCTTCGGTGTGACGCTGGGAGTGGCCTTCGCCGGGAACATGATGACCATGTATCTGTTCTATGAGCTGCTGACACTGGCCACGCTGCCGCTGGTGATGCAGCCCATGTCCACCACCGCCCGGAAGGCTGGCGTCAAGTACGCCGTCTACTCCATGAGCGGGGCGGCGCTGGCCTTCATCGGTCTTGTATTCCTCATTGTCAACGGCGCACAGGACTTCACACCGGGGGGCCATCTGGCGGGCTACACCGGTGACCGGCAGCTGCTGCTGACGGTGTTCGTGCTGGCCTTTGTGGGCTTCGGCGTTAAGGCGGCCATCTGGCCCCTGCACGCATGGCTGCCCGCTGCGGCGGTGGCCCCCACGCCGGTGACGGCGCTCCTGCATGCGGTGGCCGTGGTGAAATCCGGCGCCTTCGCCTGCATCCGCCTGATCTACTACGCCTTCGGCACGGAGATCCTGGTGGGGACGTGGGCGCAGCAGGCGGTGATGACTCTGACCCTTATCACCATCCTGTTCGCCTCCTGTATGTCGGTGAAGCAGCGGCACTTCAAGCGGCGGCTGGCCTACTCCACGGTGTCGAACCTGTCGTACATCCTCTTCGCCGCCACCATTATGACCCTTCCGGCGCTGACGGCGGCCTTCCTGCACCTCATCGTCCACTCCGTGGTGAAGATCCTGGCCTTCTTCACCGCCGGAGCCGTGCTGCATTACAGTCACCGGGAGTACGTCCATCAGCTGGAGGGGCTGGGCAAGCGGATGCCCGTGACCTTCGTGTGCTACACGGTGGCGGCCTGCGCCCTGACGGGCGTCCCCCCCTTTAACGGCTTTGTCAGCAAGTGGTACATCGCTCTGGCGGCGGTGGACACCTATCAGCCCCTGCCCATCATCGGCTTCGGCGTGCTGCTGGTGTCGGCGCTGCTGACGGCTATCTATATGTTCCAGATCGCGGTCCGGGCATGGTTTCCCCGGCACAGCGCTCCGGCCATTCCGGAGGGCTCCGTCCATGAGGCGGGGTGGCAGATGCTGGTACCCATGGTGGTGCTGGCGGCGGCTTGCCTGCTGATGGGTCTGATGCCCCAGGGGCTGCTGGATCTGATCCGAGAGGCGGTGACACTGTGACGACCTTCTATCTGCTGATTCTGTTTATGCTGCCCGCCGTCATGGCTGTCGGCATCGCTATCCCACGGCGGAGGGAGCTCTCCGCTCAGTGGGTCGGAGAGCTGGTCATCGCCACGGCGCTGCTGGTGCTGGGGGCCATGCTGGCCCTGTGCCGTCTGCCGGTAGGGACAGTCATCGTCTCCCCCGTAGTGGGGCTGTCCTTCACCTTTGGCGGCTTCCAGCGGCTCTATGGGCTGGTGGTGTGCTTCATGTGGCTCATCTGCGCCATGCTGTCGCCCCAGTATTTCCGGGGCCATCGTCATCTGCGGCGGTACTATTTCTTCTTCCTCATTTGCCTGAGCTTTACGCTGGGCGTGTTCCTGTCGGCGGATCTCAAGACCACCTTCCTGTTCTTCGAGCTTATGAGCCTCGGTTCCTATGTGTGGGTGGTGCAGGAGGAGACGCCGGAGGCGCTGGAGGCCGGAAAGACCTATCTGACCATCGCCGTTCTGGGCGGTCTGGTGACGCTGATGGGCCTGTTCCTGCTCCAGCATCTGACGGGGACGCTGATGCTGTCGGAGCTGAAGGCGGCCTGCGCCGCCGTGACGGACCGCACGTCCCTGTGGTGGGCGGCTCTGTGCGTGTTCTTCGGCTTCGCCGCCAAGGCGGGTGTATTCCCGCTGCACATCTGGCTGCCCAAGGCCCACCCGGTGGCCCCGGCCCCTGCCAGCGCTCTGCTGTCGGGTGTGCTGACTAAGGCGGGTATTTTCGGTATTCTGGTCGTCACCGTCTACCTGCTGCCGGGCAGCCGCAGCTGGGGCGTTCTGGTGTTGATACTGGGCTGCATCACCATGGTGCTGGGCGCCGTGATGGCGGTGTTCTCCACCAACCTCAAGTACATTCTGGCCTGCTCCTCCCTGTCCCAGATCGGGTTTATTCTGGTGGGCGTGGCCATGCTGACCCTGCTGGGGGAGCACAACGCGCTGGCCGCCCACGGTACGGTGCTGTATATGCTGAACCACTCGCTGGTGAAGCTGACCCTCTTTCTCTTTGCCGGTGTGGTGTATTACAACACCCACCAGCTGGATCTGAACCGCATCCGTGGCTTCGGGCGGGGCAAGCCCCTGCTCCACGGGCTGTTCCTGTGCGGAGCCTGCTCCCTGGCCGGTATCCCCGGCTTTCTGGGCTACATCAGCAAAACGCTGGTCCACGAGGCCGTGGTAGAGCTGGCGGTGGAGACAGGCAGCTCCGCCATCACGGCGGTGGAGTGGCTGTTCCTGCTGTCCGGCGGATTGACGGCGGCCTATCTCACCAAGATCTATGTGGCGGTATTCTGGCAGAAGGCCCCGGCAGATGCCCACGCCGCCTCCCGGCGCTGGGGAACGCCCCTCTCCGTGGCGGCGCTGATGCTGGCAGCGATACCGCTGCCGATGCTGGGCCTGCTGCCCCATGGGCTGTCGGAAAAGCTCGCCGCCGCTACCCTCTCCTTCACCGGCGGTCATGATTTCTCCCATGCCGTCCACTATCTGGCTTGGGCGAACCTCAAGGGCGTGGTCATCTCCCTGTCCATCGGTATGCTGGTATACTTCCTGCTGATCCGGCCCCTTCTCACGGAGCGTCGGGACGGCGAGATTCGCTACCGCTCCCTTTGGCCGGCATGGCTCAGCTTGGAGGAGAGCGTCTACAAGCCCCTCTTCCGGTGGCTCATCCGGGTGCTGATGACCCTGTGCCGGATGGTGTGCGACCTGCTGGACCTACTGGTGCTGGTGATGCGCCGCACTCTGCTGCGGGATACCCGTGACCACGTGCGCCGCTCGCCCCATAGCTCCGTGGTGCGGGCCATGTCCCACAACAGCAAGTACTCCCAAGAGGAGACGGCGGATCACGTAGGCACTGTGCTGGACGCCTTCCAGCGGATGGAGGGAAGTCTCTCCTTTGCCCTGCTGATGGCGTGTCTGGGTCTGTGCCTGATTCTGCTGTGCGTCATCCTCCACGTGTTCGGATAAGCAAAAAGCCCCCGCAGGAAACGGAAGTGTTTCCTGCGGGGCTTTTGTATGCTCACTTACTTTTCGTGAAAGCGGACGGCAGCCAGTACGGCGGTCTTGCCGTCGGGCTTCCGCACCGCCATGCGACAGATGCTGCCCTCCCGGCGGCAGAGAACCGACAGCTCCTCCCCCTCGAAGCAGGGAGCGGCATAGTGGACCTCCATGGAGGCGATTTCCCCGCCTGCCAGTACGCTGGCCGGGAAGCAGTCCAGCAACAGCCGCACATAGGCCACATTGTTCATGTGGCGGCCCATGTCGATGTCCGTGGAGCGCACCGTATGCCGCTGCACCAGCTCCTCCGGCAGCAGGTCGTCCCGGAACCGGGCGGGGGCCTCCGTGATGCCCTCCCGCTCCACAAAGGGGAAATCCTCCGGGAAGCCAGACTGGGCAAAGGGAATGAGCCGCCCCTTCTCCCCCAGCACCGCCCACTGGGTGCGGCCCAGCGCCAGCAGCTGATCTCCCTGCCGCAGGCTGTAGCTGCGGAAGCAGCGCAGGGATCTCCCCTCGCAGTGCTCCGGCCATGTGGCCGCCGTCACCTCCTGCGCCAGAGCGGGCCACCGGAAAAAGTCCACCCGGCTGTGGAGCGTCAGCCAGAAGGCACCACGCCGGGCCATGGCTGCACCGCCTACGCCGATGCGCTCGGCGTGTTCTGCGGCAATGGCCTGAAACATGGTGAAGGCCGCCAGCGGCGACATCCGGGCCGATGCCCCGCAGTAGTCCGGGGACAGGGTGAAGTTCTTCTCAAAAAAGCCTTGCAGTTGGGTCATAACGCACCTCCGGGGAAAATGTTTTTAGTATCATACCACATTTTCCCATTTCCGGCAACCCGCCGAAAAAGCAGCCTCCTCCGCCTGTAAGGCGGAGGGGGCTGCTTTTCAGGTTATGTGGCTATTTGGGAAGAAGATCGATCCTCACGCTTCTTGGCGGAGAGCAGCAGCACAGCGGCCACAGACAGGGTCGCTGCCATGACCCACACGGTAACGGTCATGCCGTCGCCGGTCTCCGGAGACTGGGTATCCTTGCCGGTATCGGGCTTGGTATCCGGGTTGGGGGTGGGCTCAGGCGTCTCGCCGGACTCCACGTTGAAGTCGGTACCCAAGAGCTTACTGTAAATGGCGTTGGTAGCCAGACGGTAGTCGTCGGTCTGGTGGGCCTTGTTGGTGATGCTGGTACAGAACACCGTCATATCCAGCCCGTTGGCCCGATAGTCGATGGCCACGGCATGGCCCTTCAGGCCCGCCTCGGGATCGTCGATGCCGTTCCACCAGCCGGCCTTGTAGAAGTCATCCTCGCTGCTGGCTCGCATGAGCACAGTGGCCTCCTCCGGGTAAGCGGAAATGATGGAACCGCCCTTGGTGTAGGTGGTAAAGTCGCCGTCGGCGGCATAGCTGGCAGTGATGAGGCTGTCGGCATACTCCACGTTGAACAGGGCCTCGTAGTCGTTATAGACCTCCTCGGGGCCGTACATTCCCTCCTCGATGATCCACTGGATGTCGAAGTCGAAGCCGGGGATGGTGGCCTTGGCGTACTCCAGGATGTTGGCGCTGGCGCCCACGAAGGGCAGGCCCGCCTTCACCGCAGCCTGCACGTCCTCCTCCGGCTCGTTGCTGGAGAACACCACGTTGGCCTCGGAAACATCGCTGGTGGTCTTGAAGTTCATCTGGCGGCTGAAGGCGAAGCGGTCAAAGTGGTCGTCGTCCACATAGACCTTAGGCTCGGTGATGACCTTGGCCTTGGGCACATCCGCCACATGGGTAATTTCGATGACGTACTGGTCGTCGATCTGACCGGCATCCTTGTGGTCGATGACGAAGTCGCCCTTGCTGTAATGATCGCCGGCCTCAGTGATGAAACCCACGGTGACGCCCTTGGCCAGCAGGTCATTGACGGCGTTGACGGCGGCCAGACCGTTGTTGCTGATAACGGTGGCGGTGTTTCCGTAGGTGGTGACCCATGCCGTGCCGTACTCCACGGTGTTGGCGTCGGCGGTCTTACCATCGAACACACCGGCCTTGGTGATGGCGGTGCAGTCAAAGCCACGCAGCTCCGGGAAGTTGGTGACGGACTCACTGTAAAGCCCCGTCCAGTTCTTCACGATCTTGCCCTTATACAGAACGGCGTTGGCGAAGCTGCGGCTGATCTGGTGCATATCGATGACGAAGGCGCCGGCCTTATAGGTCACACCGTCCACCGTCACGTCCTCGGTGAGCTTCTCCACCTGCACGCCGTTGCGGATGAAGTACTCCTGCATGAAGTAGGCGTCGGCGATATCCCGCTGGGAATCGGCATCGGTGGGAATGACGTAGTACTCCGGATAGAACTTACCGTACTCGTCCTTTTCACGGAAGTTGGCCTCCACCTGATTGTCCTGGGTAACGAACCACTTCTCGGTCTCCGGGGACTCCTCGTTGTTCAGCGCCCGCCGGAAGAACTCCAGCTGGTTCAGGTACAGGTCGTCCTTGTTCTCGGCCACGTAGGCGGTATGGCCGATGAGGCCGTACTTACCCATGGTGACGGAGGCTTCGTTGTTCTCGCCGCACTCCACCGTGTAGCCGATGGTGCCGTGGAACAGCGCATAGGTGGGGGTGTAGTTGGTGGACATATCGTCGGAGGGATACTCGAAGCGGCCGGTAGCGGGATCAAAGCCGGACTCCAGAGCGATGTCGTACCAGGGCTTGTTGTCCTCGGTGGCGCCATTCTCCTTGGCGTACTCGCTGGAGGAATTGTAGATGGAGTTCATGGAGGCCACGTCGCCGAACGCCCGTGCGCCCTGTAGGGCGTAGTTCATGAACAGGTCGTACTCCAGATTGGGCTCGTGGGGAGGCGTGCAGGGCTCGATCTGCAGCTGGGTGCGGGCATAGTAGATGAAGCCGTGCAGCTCCACCAGCGTGACGGGCTTCCACTTCACCAGATCCGCCGTGGCTACCTGAGACTCGATCTGGGTCTGATAGGTGCTGTCACGGTTCAGGTCAAAGTCCTCGGAGTTGCCACGCTGATAGTGCTCCAGTGCATAGGGGTTCTCGGTGGGACGGATGATGAAGAACACGTCGTTCAGCACGTCTTTGACGTTATAGGTGCAGGTCTCGTTGTCGGCGTTCTTATAGGAGATGGTCTCCTCCGTGGCGATGGCCTTCAGGAACTCGATCTGCTGGTCCACGGCGGGGCACTCATTGGGGTGGATGTTGGTGATGTAGACGGGGATCTGATAGTCCGCCAGCTTGCCGGATTTCACATCGGCGGCCACGGCCTCAGGATCGGTCTGAGCCCGCTGCAGCAGGGCCATGTAGTTGTCCACCACAGCCTTGTCCCGTGCCACGATGACCTCCATGATGTCCTTGCCGTCGGTGGAAAGGCCCGTGGATTCATAGGACATATACAGATTGTTGGTCTGGTGGTCCATGATGTCCTTGATCTTGCTGTCCAGCTCGTCATAGGGGGTGTAGGAATCGTAGACCTCATAGCGCATGGTTTGGCTGGCGCTCTTGCCGGTGGACTTATCCGTCACCTTCAGCTCATACAAACCGCGGTAGGCGTACCAGGGACGCCAGTAGGCGGCGTCATCGCCGTCAAACAGGTAATCCACACTGAGGACTGCCGACACGTCGCCGTTTTCGGCAATGGTCAGGTCCTTCACGGTGAACACGGGCTCACCGCCATTCTCCTCGTCCTCCCAGTTGCGCCACTCGTCCAGAGGATCGCCGCCGAAGGTCCACTCCAGATTGGCGGCCTCAGGCTTGTAGCCCAGGTTGAAGGACAGGGTGACCTCACGCTGATCCGTCATGGACAGGCGTGTGATGCTGATGCTCGTAAATGCCGCTGAGTCGCTGCCGGTCTCGGCAGCGTTTGTGGTGACCGCCAGGGGGATGAGCATTGCGATGCATAGGACAGTCGCCAAAATTTTGGTTACAAATCTGCTCTTTCTCATGCTTTTTCCTCTCTTCATAGTTGATATTGCGGGGTACGAGGTCTATACTGATTATAAGACGTTTTTCCGCCCCGTCGGGGGAAGCGTAAGAATCATAATGATTTTCATGCAAATCTTACATTTCTTAACGTCCGGTCTTTTCACCAAAGTTCTATGAGATAATGTACCAAAACCCGGCACGATCAACAGAGGAGCGGTGGACTATGGCAGGGAAAATTTTGATCGTCGATGACGACAGAGACATCACCCAGATCATCCAGCTGCTGCTGGAGGGCGAGGGCTACGACACGGCGGTGGCCGGAAGCGGCGAAGAGGCGCTGGAGCGGCTGGACGGCACTGTGGAGCTGATCATTCTGGATATCATGATGGAGGGCCTGAACGGCTTCGACACCTGCCGCCTCATCCGGCAGAGCAACTATGCCCCCATTCTGTTTCTCTCCGCCATGTCCGGGGAGACGGAAAAGGTGGCGGCCCTGATAGCTGGGGGCGACGACTATCTCTGCAAGCCCTTTTCGGCGGCGGAGCTCATTGCACGGGTCCGCTCCCTGCTGCGGCGCTACACCGTCTATCAGGGGCCGGGGCACACAGAGCCGGAGAAGGAGCAGCTGGTGCTGGGCATGGACAACGAGGTCATTGTCAACGGTCAGACCGTCAAGCTGTCCTACACGGAGTATGAAATTCTCCACCTCTTTCTCAAGCGTCGGGGACAGGTGCTGTCCATTTCGGAGATCTACGAGGCCATCTGGACAGAGCCGTACAGTTACAGCGCCAACAACATCGTCATGGTCCACATCTATAAGCTGCGGCGCAAGCTGGAGCAGGACTGCAAGCATCCCACCATCCTGAAAACCGCATGGGGAAAGGGCTACTACATTGAATAAACTGTTTCACCGGCTCAGCACCCGCATCCTGCTGGGGATCCTGCTGGCCGCCGCCATCAGCGCCGTGGTGTACACCGCCGCCAACGGGGCCCTCAAGGCTTTTTTCCAATACTACGCCATGCAGCCGGAGGTGTTCCAGCGCCTGTCCGACGAGCATTTTGCAGACCTCCAGGATTTTGCCACGGAAAACCATATTGTCAGCACCGACGGCAAGCCCTTCACCCAATGGAACGACAAATACCACTATGTCTCCCTCATGGTCATCCGACAGAATGAGGGCCTGTGCTACAACTCCTTCGTCTCCTACAATATGACCTACACCGAGGAGGACAGCCAGACCTTCTTCTGGGGCTCCAAGGTTCTCCCCACCTATGAGTACCAATTGCAACTGGAGGACGAGACCTGCAAGGTCTATTTCAGCGGCTATTTCGATCAGGCCTATACCTCCCTGCGAAAGGCCATCTGCGGTGTGCTGTTCGTAGCTTCCTTCGTGACGGCCTTCTTCCTTCTCTTCCAAAAGTACATCCGGTACATCGGTGAGATGGAGCAGAACGTCTCCTCCCTGTGCAACAAGAATTTCAGCCAGCAGATCCCCATCCGCTACAAAACGGAGCTGTCCACGCTGGCGGCCAACATCAACCATCTGGGGGACACCATCCAGCTGCTGCTGCTGACGGAGGACGCCAAGCTCAAACAGAAGGAGCAGTTCGTCAAATCCATCGCCCACGATATCCGGACGCCCCTGACGGTGGTCATCGGCTATCTGGAGCTTCTCTCCAAGGGCTACGCAGGCAGTCAGGAGAACGCCCAGCTGTTCATCGACCGGGCGCTGGAAAAGACCAACCACATCCGCCGTCTCACCGATGACCTCTTCACCTTCGAGGAGAATTGCCGCACCCTGCCGCTGGATACCTACGACGGGCAGGAGCTGCTGCGGCAGGTGATCTCCAACATCACCAGCTTTCTGACCAGCAACCGCTTCCGGCTGGAGTACACTAGCTTCGTCTCCCAGCCCTTCCGGATGCGGGCCAATGTCACTCTGCTGATGCGCCTGATCGACAACATTTGCTCCAACATCGCTAAGCACGGCGCCCCGGAAAAGCCCGTGGTTCTCACCGTCTCTGCCGCCGAGGGATATCTGGTGCTGGAGGAGCGCAACGCCATTCTCCGCAAGACCGTAAAGACCGCCGCAGCCGACAGCGGCTACGGGCTGGCCATCTGCGAGGACGTCATGGGTGCCATGGGCGGCAGCATCTCCCACCGGACTCAGGGCGGTCTCTTCTCCGTGACCCTTCGTTTCCCCATCCTGCCCCAGCAGGAGGGGTGAGCGACGAAACAAAAAAGGGCCTCTCCGTCATGCGGCGGAGAGGTCCTTTTTGTTGACTTTCAAGCGCTTTTACAGCGATCAGTGGATGGTGATGTGATCGGTGTAAGCGCCAGACACATTAAAGTAGTTGTCCAGTGCTTCACCGCTGACCTGCGTACCATTGTGGAAGAAGATGCAGTTGGTGCAGTCGATGGTAGCGGTATATATTGCAACGGCTGGTCAATCAAAAAAGCTTCCAGATATTGATAAGAGCCTTTTTCCGTGTAGAAAAAATTGTTTTTGCGTATGATTCCGATTCCTGCCTTCATTCCTGCCCACCGCAGCGCAGTAATACCAAAATCACGGTCAGTTGCTGTTTGAAAGCCACAATTCATAAGATATTTTTCAAAACGTGTGCTGGTTTGATATCCTTCTGAATTTGGATTTCTTCTTCCATCTGTCAAATAGTATTTTGCAACATAATTTTGCAGATTGTTTGGAATATAGTATTTCCCATACCAAAATGACACAACAACAATTGCCTTTGCCAAAGAGTAATCGTTTTGTAAGTGTGCAAAACTTCTAAACGACTCATATTTATCCTTCGTTTGCGGAAAGTGCTCCATGCGCTCTTCGAGTCTCACCTCATAATCACGCATCATTTGAACCGGAATAATACCGCACTTGTCAAAGCCGAGTTCTATTGCTTTATTTACAATATCTAAAGCTGTGATCTCCATATTTCACTATCCTTACAAACAAACGCCGATCTATTGGTTTCTAAAGGGATTTTATCAGTTCGACAAATTGGAAGTTGTTTGTTTTTTCTTTTTCGGCTTTTTGGCTGGCAGTTCATCACACATCGCATGAAACAAGCCTGTCAAAAATCTCTTATTATCAACTTCATTTACCAACAGCATCTCTTTTGCTCCTTCATAGGGTAATTCATACGGAGCTGTCGGCATATAACTAATTGCTGATTTTACTGGTTTAACAAGTAATCTATCATCATAGATACCGCCTGCAATCTTGCCACGATAATAAATAATAAATTCTCCCATCATAGCTCGATAAGTAATTTCTTCTAACTCAGATAGCTGCCCTAAAATAAACTCTAAGTATTCCTTGCTTGATGCCATATTTCCACCTCAAATCCCGATTGGTCAAGATTATTCTATCATCATGCAGCCTGCCAAGCAATAAATAGCAAAAAATTCCGCTGTAATTTTATCAAAATTACAGCGGAACCTTGGTGCGCGAGGCGGGACTTGAACCCGCACGCCCGTAATGAGCACTAGAACCTGAATCTAGCGAGTCTGCCAATTCCACCACTCGCGCATATCCATATGAAGTTAGAAAAAAAGAATGGTGCGCGAGGCGGGACTTGAACCCGCACGCCCGTAATGAGCACTAGAACCTGAATCTAGCGAGTCTGCCAATTCCACCACTCGCGCATATCCGTTCTTCTTTTTTTCACCGCAGGAGAGGGATGGTGCGAGTGATGGGACTTGAACCCACACGTCCAATCGAACACAAGCACCTCAAGCTTGCCTGTCTGCCTATTCCAGCACACTCGCAAATGAGTCCCTCAACCGGCGACTTGTTCATTATATCATTTTGTTCGATTTTGTCAAGAGCTTTTCCCAACTTTTTTATTTTGGCAAGTTGTAATATGTATTTTGACAGGTGGGACCTGTCGAAATACAGGGTCGGATCAAGGCCCAGAAGATATGGAGGTACATCCGCTTTAATCGTAATCGCATTTTGGGTCATGGTACCGGTAATCACAACATGAGTATCCGTGGAAACCGTATTGATAGTAGGGGGTTCTGCTGAACTCCATTGCCTCCCGCACATCGGCACGGTAGACATTGTAGCGGGTAGGCTTGCCGTTTTTCTCATCCAGCCATACCGGACGGGAGGGTGCTTTGCGGAGCTTTTCAATGACAGACAGTCCGTATTCCCGGCAAAGGCGGTCCGAGGCTTCTCGCAAACGCAGTTGCTCTGCTTTGGAATAGCCATTACCACTTGTCTCTTTCATTACGCTCCTTTCCACTGGGCTGTTGGCACTTTCCAGTGTACAAGGTTTGCAAGAACTATGGTAGCGGCTTTTTATTTCCGGCTACATTTGGCTTATTTTTTCCGGCCCGCAGTGACTATCTCCGCCCGGCCCGAACAATAACGACAAAAAGAGCCGGTACACAGCACATCAAATCAGCGGGAGATGATCTCTCGCTCTATCTTTGATGAAACTATGTACCGGCTCTGAAATTCAGAAACCTTCAGTGTCTGCTTTTTCCGTCCCGCAGGCAGACTCAGCAACAGGAGCGGCGCAGCCGCAATCCCTTTCGGCGGCTGCCTTGAGTTTCACTCAGATATTCAGTTGTGGGGTCTTCTATGAGAACAGGATATAGTATACCATATAGAACGCTTGTTCGTCAACCATTTTTGAATATTGCTCTCGAAAATAGGGCACACTAAAAGGTTTTGTTAGACAAAAGCTCACGGCGGCTACCGTTCCCGATAGCCGCCGCATAGGTTAAGCTGTTCTCTTATCTGTTGTACTTTTTCTTTCCGCTGACAACCGTTGTGCCAATGGCTGCGCTACCGCTGACAAGCAGCAGGGCAATCCACAAAACAAGGTTGCTTGTGTCACCGGTCTGGGGGACATTGTCCAGCTTGTCATTATTGCTGGCGGTGTCGTTGGTCACGTTGCTGGAGGGGAGCACCGTGCCGGGCAGGGCTTTCCACTCTGCAGCATCCAGAGTGAATTCCATAGTGTCCATTTCGTTGTCATCCACAAACAGCACGACTTTATTGGGGACGACATTATCCTTGGGAGTCCAGGGGGTCAGTGCCCAGTACTCGTCAGCAGTCTCGGTAGCGATGCAGCAGGTCAGGTAAGGATACGAACCAGCTCCCAGCTTATCAGTATTCAACGTAGCCGTGGTCAGCAGGGTCTCACCACTGTACAGCTGCACCTGTACGCTGGACTCAAAGTTAACATTCTTCAGATCAACAGACACAGCGTTTTTCAGGACTCCGTTATCATGAGTGATGCCGGCGCGCTCGATGCTGCCGCTATAGGGGAACGCAGTGCCGGGCAAGGCTGCCCATGCTTCGGCATTCAGTGTGAAACTCTCCCTATCCTCCTCGTGGCCATCGACAACCAGGACAGCTTTGTTGGGAATAACATCATCCTTGGGAGTCCAAGGGGTCAGTGCCCAGTACTCGTCAGCAGTCTCGGTAGCGATGCAGCAGGTCAGGTAAGGATACGAACCAGCTCCCAGCTTATCAGTATTCAACGTAGCCGTGGTCAGCAGGGTCTCACCACTGTACAGCTGCACCTGTACGCTGGACTCAAAGTTAACATTCTTCAGATCAACAGACACAGCGTTCTTCAGGACACCGTTATCATGAGTGATGGCGGCGCGCTCGATGCTGCAGGGGGGCACCGTGCCGGGCAGGTTTGCCCAATCTTCGGCATTCAGCGTGAAAGTCTTTTCAGCCAGCTCGCGGCCATCGACAACCAAGACAGCCTTGTCGGGGACAACATCGTCCTTGGGAGTCCAGGGGGTCAGTGCCCAGTACTCGTCAGCAGTCTCGGTTGCGATGCAGCAGGTCAGGAAACCATGGCTGCCGGGATTTACTCCCTGCAAGGTAGCCGTGGTCAGCAGAGTATCGCCGCTGTATAGTTTAACCGCAACGCTCTCAGCGAAGGTAACGTCTTTCAGTTCAACGGAAACAGCATTTTTCAAGTAGCCGCCAGCATGAGTAATACCAGCACTCTCAATGCTACCGCTTGGTTCAGCCGCCAGCGCAATGATTGGCAGTAGGGTGCATACCATCACTACTGTCAGCAGAAGACAGAAAAATTTGCGTGACATACGTGCTTTCATATCTATACCCCTTTCAAATTTGGACAGTGGACAGGAGGCGGCATCATACTGTGACAGAAAATTGAAAAGTATTCACACATAATTCCCGCCGCAGTGACCTTTCCTCAATTCACCACCCATGTTATTAAAATATGGTATATCACTAATCTTCGCTTTTGCCAATAGCGCATACAAATTTTCCAATAGAGAATACAAAAATAGCGATTTTTACATGGTACATTATTGGAACAATACGAAAATGTGTAGGAGTAAGGTGAAGTGCAATCCTTGTCGAATTGCCGATTTGCTCCCGAAACGCAGAAATGCCCAAAACCTGACCCCGCTGTATGGTTTCGGGGCGATTCTGGGCGTTTTCTTTCGATATGAGCGGCGTTGTTTTAGCGGCGGTATTCTTACCGTCCGTCATTCAAAAGCCGCTGTTTGTCACTTCCGGGTAATAAATATCCCCCGGCCTAGCCGGGGGTATTTCTTATGCGGGCGAAGCCCTATGTTACCAGCCACGCCTCATGCGGCGTTGGTACGGTCTGACATCTGCATGGGGCTTGTTACCAGCTGCCCGTAAACGGGCTCAGAAGTTTCCCATTGTCAGTTGTTCGCCCATCCTATCTTCCTCTAACTGATTTCGGATGTACTCCTCTATTTTCTTCGCATTCTTTCCTACGGTGTCTACATAGTATCCTCGACACCAAAATTCGCGGTTTCTGTACTTGTACTTCAGATTTGGGAATTGCTCGTAAATCATCAGTGAGCTTTTGCCCTTCAGGTATCCCACAAAACTCGAAACCGCGATTTTGGGTGGGATCTCAAGAAGCATATGATTACTTCCTATTAGGAACACTGTAAATACAAGGCTTTTCGGAGCC
>ENA-UOIY01001267-UOIY01001267.1-human-gut-metagenome-genome-assembly--contig:-P114-NODE-1267-length-28243-cov-86.932347_pt1 | contig 28243 bp, 13 predicted proteins | sample MGYA00242335_ERZ723882 | MGnify/ENA metagenome assembly ERZ723882
CCCACTTGTTAGATAGTATATCATACTGTCTAACAAATGGGGTGCAGTTCAAGCGTCACACGGGATTTTTGTTTTCTTTCGAAATCCGCTTTGTTAGTAATGCGTTAGTAACGGCGACCGTTCTCCACCGCGTGCGTACACTGTCTTCATATTACCGGGACGCCGATGAAGCTACTCGCTACGACAGTTCCGCCAGCTTATCCGCGTATTCCCGCGGCAGCTCCAGCTGCGGCGTATCGGTGATGCGCCACGCCAGCGGGCTGGTATCCCGCCGCACCTCGGCCAGAAGCTGCGGCACCTGCCGCGCCGCCTCCACACACCGCCGGGCGTCCTCCTCCCGCCCGGCCTGCAGATAAAGATACGCGCTGTCCAGCAGTCGGTCGATATAGCCGGTGTACTCCCGCAGGCTGTACCGGTTACAGGCTATGGCGCGGCGCTTGGCCTCCAGCATCCCCTCAATGTCCCCCTGCCGCCACGATGTCAGTGCCTGCGCGTTCCATGCCACGGCGGAGTAGGGATTCTGCCGCAGGATCGACCGGCTCCGGGCGGCAAAGGCATCCACATCGGAATCCTGCGCCAGCAGGCGCAGCTGGGAGAGGGTGTTGTACGGATACACGCGCACCGCCGCCGCATCCTGTCCCAGCGCCGTCATCAGCGAGGATACTCCCACCCACAGGGACAGCGCCGCTGTTAACACGGCAGCGGCTCCCCACACGGCCGGGCGCTTCCACGCCAGCGGCTTTCCACTGTCCCAATCCAGGCACAGCAGCAGCACGCAGAACATTGTCGTGTATTCCAGGTCAAAATCGCAGGCCGCATGCGCCAGCAACGTCAGCAGCACCAGCTTCTGCTGCGGCTGCACATATCTGCTGCGCAGCGCCTGCCACAGCGCCGCCAGACACACAGCCACCGGCAGCCAGCCCACATCCAGCAGCAGCTGCAAAAGGTCGTTGTGTACCCATCGGGTGCTGTATACGCCGGTCTGGAATGAGCCCTGCATGAAATAATAGCCCATATACCCCACGCCGAAGGGGTGGCGCAGGATCACAGGCAGAGCGTCCTGCCAGTACAGCAGTCGTCCCAGTAGCGAGCTGGCCTGCACGGAGATGTCCAGCAGGTGCCGCACGGCCAGCTGTGCCGTCAGCGCCGAGAGCCCGATGCCCGCGGCGGCTCCGGCTGCCAGCCCGCCCAGCGTCTCCACCCACACGCGCCCACGCTTCCGGCACACAAGGCACACCGTCACCGCCGGGACGGCCAACAGAAACACCGCCCGACTGCCCGCCAGCAGGATACCCAGCGTCAGGAGCGCCGTCTGCACGATCCGCTTCCATGCGGGCGTGTCCTCTCGGAAGATCAGCACCTCAAGCCCCAGCAGCAGGAAGCAGGCAAAGGTGTTGGGATACTGGAAAAGTCCCGCCAGCCGTCCATTCACCGTGACATACGGCGCCAGCGGCGGCACCAGCTGCATCACGCAGGAGAGCACCGTCATGGCGCATCCCGTCAGCGGCAGATCGTCCAGCAGCGCACGCCGCTGCTCCCCGTCCAGCTGCATCAGGCATACTGCCAGCAGCGGCAGCGGCAATATTTTCGCAATTCCCCACACCGCCAGCCCGTGATCCGCCGCCCACAGGGGCGTTACCAAATAGGCGGCGAACAGCACTGCCACCGCTGTCAGCGCCATATTCCGCCGCAGGGTCAGACCATGCCGCCTGCCGTACACCGCCAGCCACACCAGCAGCGCCAAAGCAAACACCGCGCAGAGCAGCTCGTAATACAGCCCCATCATAAACGGCGCGGCGCACAGCAGTACCCGCAGTGCGCGCTGACCTGATTTGTTTTTCTCACCCATGCTGTCTCTCCGTCTCCATCTGTTCAAAGGGAAGCGCCCACAAGGTCGATCCCCTCATGGGCGCTGGTCATCCGTTATCAGCCTGTTTTGGGGCTGGTCGTCGTCCCGGTCGTCGTCCCGCTGCTGGTTCCCGGCGACGCCAAAACAAAATAGGTAGTCCCGTTCACCGTCACCTGTACGATCTGGCCAAAATAGCTGGCCGGAAGCTGCCGGGACAGTCCAAATATCTTTCCGCACGCCGCGCAGGAAATGGCTGTTGCGTTTCCGCTGGTGTCATAGGTCAGCTTTGCGCCTGTGCAGGGCGTACCGTCATCGTTGGTCAGCTTGTGCGGAAGGGGCTGCGCCTCCACCGGCGTGTACAGGATGCCCTTGCCATTCCACATGGCCGCCTCCGTACCGCCCACAGCGTAGCACTTCCCGTTGATAAGCAGCACGTCCTCCGTGTACTCGCCGCATGTCGCATCATCGACATCCACGCCTTTGATCAACGTGCTCGCAATGGCTGTCGTTCCGTTGGCAAAGGCCGTGCTGGTGCTCAGATACGCCCTCACCGCCGAGCCGTTAAGCAGCACATAGTCCGCCACGGACGCATCACAGTCGTACATCGGCGCAAATCCCGTTATCTGGAATCTGTCCGGATAGCCGCGCAATGCCGTACCGCTGGCCGTCGTCTCCTGCTTAGACGGTCGCTTTGTGACCGCCAGCTGCGCGTCAGACGGAACATCGACCGCCTCGGAGGTTCCCGCCTTTACCAGTCTGCCGCTGAAGGGAGTGGTGGTGGTCTGCCCTTCTTCCTCCGGCTTCTCCGCCGCAGCCGCCTTTATCATGCCGTACAGCTGCTGATAATCCAGAATGTTCTGCTCGCCGTCGCCGTTCACATCGGCCACCGCCTGTATGTAATGCCAGTCGGTAATGGCGCCGGAGTAATGACCCGTGGACAGGTACTCGAACAGGCAGGCCAGATCGGTGACGCTCACATCACCGGAGCCACCGTTGATCTTGCCGACCTTCACCAGCTCGATGCTCGGCAGCTCACTGCCCTCCGTGAAGTAGAAGTCCGGCTGTTCATAGGACACATACCCTTCCTTTTTGACACTGATGGAATAGTGCCCCTCGGCAAACCCGTCGAAGGAATACATACCGTCCGTCACATCGACCTCCTGCGGATCTTCGTACACCAGCGCGGCGATTACCGTGGCATCCGGCGGCGAAATGATGCCACGGCTGGACGGCGTGCTCTCTCCGCTCTGCTCGCTTATGGCCACGCCGCCGGTTTCCGTGTCCTCCGCGCCGACTGCCTGCGCCGGCAGCAGAGCTGCCAGCATCAGCAGCGCCATCACCGCGCCAAAGAATCTCTTTTTCATCGCGAACCCTCCTGTTGTCTGTATTTCTCTGCCATACCGTGAGTGCCGGGAGCGGGGCGCGGATGCGCTCCGCTCCCGACTTCTTATGCGTTTTTTCTCAGGCGGCCTGCTCCCCCGCTTCCGTCTGAGGGACTTCACCGGTGACAGACTCCTCAACGGTCTCCGGCACATCGTCCACCGTAGGCGCAGGCTCCACGGGCGCGCCGCCGTCCTCCGTCTGGACGGTGTCCTGCGCATCTGCGTTCAGCTCCGCGCCGGTGTCCACCGGTGCGCCGTTCTCGTCCGCGTCAGCCGTCTGCGTGTCCTGCTGCGCTTCCAGCATACGCGCCAGCGCCGTCAGGTCGGCAGCAGAATAGATGCCGTCGCCATTGATGTCCGCTCTGGCGGTGTCCTCCAGATCGTCAATGCCCGCCATGAAGCGCGCCAGCGCCACCAAGTCGGCCTGATCCACCACGCCGTCGCCGTTCACATCGCCGATGGTGCTCGTCTCACCGCCGCTGGAACTGCCGCCGCTGGACAGGCGTTTCAGGTAGTAGTTAATCCCATCATCGGTGCTCAGCTTATATTTGCCGGTATCAAAGCCGGTGATGGCCGTGCTGCTTTCGTGACTGCTGATCGTGCCCACCTCGTTCCAGTGGGCATTGGTGCCGAAGATGATCTTACCATTCCGCCAGCTCGTCAGCTCGACCCCTGACTCGCTCTGCTCGAGTGCGCCGTTGATGGTGATGCTGGCGCCGTCGTTGCTGACACTTGCCCAGTTCTCCTGCTGCCACACACCGCTTTCGCTGATGAGAAGCGCACCATTCACCTGCACGTTATTGCACGTCGCCAGCGTACCGTTGACAACGAGGGTCGCGGAATTCTGAGCAGTCAGCTGACCACCCACAGACAGCGTCACATTTTCCGGCACGGTGAGCGTATACGGCGTCCCATTTTCGTAGCCTATCTGCAATTGAATGTGCCCAGGAACCGCCAGATCTTCAGTGAGGGTCTCCTCCCCCTGTGGCCACAGAATTATTGTTCCCTCATCCGTCCGCGTCAGCAACGCCCGCATCTCCGCGATAGTCGTCACATACTTCTGCCAGTGGATAGTTGCCCCTTCGCTGTTCGCTATCTTATCCAACGCATCGCAGTCACCGTACTGTATATATCTATTATTCTGAATCGTGCTGCCCTCGGAGATTTGTAATGCAAAGGTCACGGAAAAGCTGCCATCGTTGACAAAGGTCACGCCGCTATGCATTGCCGTCTGGCAGGAAAGCCCTCCTTTGTTTTCCATCATTCCCTTGACAGTCAGGAACCCGTCTGTAGTCCTGTCGGCAATGTGAAGGCTGGTGTTGCCCCCATTGATAAACCGTGCGTTCACTTCCACCGTCAGAACACCTGTTTTCAGGTAGCCGCCCTGCTGCCAATTGCCATCCTGCGCCTGGCCGCCGAGCGTCTCCATTGTGCCATACACCGTTACGCCTTCCTCCGGCCAAATATGCATTTCGCCGCCCACCGTCAGCTTCGCGTCCTCCGCCACGGTCAGCCCCCGGAAGTTGCTGGATCGCATCTCGTCCATACGCAGCTCCACGCCGGACGGAACGGTGATATCCTCGTCAATAACGAAATAGGGATTCGCGTCATCCATAGCGCTGCGGCACAGGAAGATGGTCTGCCGCTCCGCAGAGCCGCTCAGACCGCTCAGCGCCGCCTTCAGCTCCGCCATATTGGATGCCTCAAGCCGGGTGTTGTAGATCGTGGTCTTGCCGCTGCCGCCGATCACCGTAGCCACCGCCTTCTCATTGGCCGTCAGCGTGCCGTTGTTGGTGATGGTTCCCGTGCCGGCAAGTCTGCTGAACTGTACAGTGCCGCCCTCGTTAACGGTCATCGCGCCATTAACAGTGGTCGTATCGCCGCTAACCGCCCGCATTTCGCCGTTGATCGTCAGAGTTCCGTCCACCTGTGCGGGCATGCTGATCCGCAGCGAACCGTTGACAATGACCTCGCCCTTGTTTCCGCTTTCATCAGCGGCGCCGATGATAATTGTGTCATACCCGTTAACGGTCAGATCATATATCGCCAGCTCCACATTTTCAGGAATGGTCAGCGTGGTGCCGGTGGCGATATACAGCGGCACGCTCTCGCCCTCATGCCGATTCATGTGCAGCGTGACTATGTAATTCCGTCCGTCGTCGCAGCTTTGCAGGAAGCTCTCCAAATTATCTGCATTGACAGTTCTATTGGCACCCAACCGGCAGCCATCGTCCACGGTCACATAGTTGTCCCAAGCGGCGCCCTCCGGAAGCGCGATCCATGCATTATTTTCGAACTGCACGCTGCCTGTCCACTGGCGGTGCTCGCTTTCATTGTAATAACTGTGCACATGCAGCTTGCCGCCGGTACTCACGGTGATATCTCTACTCGCGTATACGCTGTCGTATACATTCACCGTGCCGTTCACCGTCATGGGCGCATCCAGATTCAGGTAATTCCAAACCGACAGAGTGCCGTTCACCACGACCTTCGCGGCATTGGCGCCCCAGATGTACACATTCTTGTCCCTGATCTCCAGACCGTCTGCCAGCGTCAGCGTGGTCTGGCTGCCAAGATCTATTTCAATTCTGTTCGCCAATGTACTGGCTCCCGCCGCCGTCAGCTCCTCCTGCGTCAGCGTTTCGCTTGTGCCCTCTTTGGAAATACGTGCCGTCCAGTTGAATTGCCGGTTGCCATATTCGTCCCCGACGAGGTTGCCCTCGCCGCCTGCTTTGACAACGCCGTAGCCCCCGAAGTAGCCACTTTCATTACTAACATCCAGTTTTCCGTACAGGTACGCATCGCCGTGCAGCCACACGTTGCCCTTGTTGGTCAGGGTCACGCCCTCGTTGACAGTAAAGGTGGTCACGTTGATGGTCAGGTTAACGTTCTCCGGAATGGTCAGATCCTCGCTGATGGTCAGCTCGGTGCCGCGATAGTTGATCTGTCCGCCTTCTGCCAGCGCCGATTTCAGCGCTTCAAGACTGCGAACCACCTTGCTTCCATCGTCCCCGCCGCCGATGTCCACTTCGTTGTGCTTCAGTTCGGTCTGCTCGGCGGCCAGGGATCCGTTATTGACGATCGTACCGGCCTTGCCCTGCTCGTTTTCATCGGTCAGATACTGGCAATACATCCGGCCGCCCTCGTCGATGGTCAGCGTGCCGCCCACCAGAAGGTCGTTCCACACAGTGGCATATCCGTTTGCGCTGACGGTCAGCTCACCGTCAACGGTGAACGGGTCGTTGCTGTACAGGATACCCTGTACGGTCAGCGCAGCCCCCTCAGCAATATAGGTCATCGCGCCCTCGCTGGAAAATGCCAGCTCCACACCAGCCGGAATGGTCAGATCCTGCGTCAACTCGATACGCTCCCCGCTATCCTCGCGGTAAATGGGCACCGTGTAAGAGAAGAAGTCCGGCAGCGTACTGGCGTTGATATCGGTCAGCGCTTTCTGTATCTTCTGATCGGCGTTGTCGCCCTGCTTCAAACGAACCGCCACGTTTTTGTTCGCTTCCGCACCTTCGCCCTGCGTCCACGCAACCGCCCATTCGTCCTCTACTGTGATGACACTATCCTCGCCGAAGGATATCCAACCATTGTTGGTCACATGGCCGCCGGCCTTTATGGTAAAACTCCCGTACCAGGAATTGTATTCACCATTTGCCTGCACGATCAGCTTGCCGCCATTCTCCACTGTAACGGTTCCTGGATTCAGACACGCCTCTGCTCTCACATCCAGCGTACCCTTTATCACCAACGGTGCGCTGCATTCGATCCTGCCGCCCATGGTACCTGTCGGAGGAGCCTCGTTCTCACCCCGGATATACTCTTCCAGTGCCAACGTCACGCCGGGCGCGATGGTCAGAGTACCGTATCCCTCGATGACCAACGTCTTTTTCTGGGGGATCGTCAGATCCTCCGTCATCGTCACATCCTCGTTTACCTCAACGGTAACGGTGCTGACGTTCTCCTGCGCGAACGCCGCCAGGATCGCGTCCCCGTTGAACTCCGTCTTAACCTGATAGTCAACGCTGACCTTTTCGTCCATATTGACCGTGGCGTTCTCGCCCTTGACATAGGTGCCCTTGACAGTGAAATTCGTCTCCGCCAGATTCAGCGTGCCGTTCACCGTCAGGGTGCCGTTCACTGTCAGGCTGCCGTACCGCTGGCGGAAGGTACCGCCCGCCGCAACGGTCATATCGCCGTTGACAGTCACCCCGCCGCAGCTATTGACCGTACCGTTTACCTGCAGGCCGCCATTGAACGTCGCGGTGGGGTAGATGCCATCGACCTTGCTGCCCTCCGGCAGCACCAGCGTACCGTTGACCGTCACCGGTACATTGGAGGACAAGGTTCTTCCTGCCGCCACGGTCAGCGTCTTGCCCGCTGGAAGCGTCACCGAGGGGAAGAATCTCTCCGTATTCGCCGGAGGCGCCAGCTGCAGGAAGGAAATGCCGTCCACGGTGCCGCCCACAGTCAGATCCTCCGGCAGCGTGAACTGCAGGGGCTGCCGCAGCTGCGCATTGCGCACTACCACATTAAAATACTCATTGTCCGCCTTACCGCTGACGCTGTCAAAGGCGGCCATGGCGTTTTGCAGCGCACCGGGACGGGATGCCTCGGTATCCGTCAGCATTTTCACGCTGCAGATAGCGCCGGGTACGTTCTTTTTCCCCGCCAGATCGCCGCGATGCTGCACCGGAACGACCAGACTGCCGCTATTGTCGACAGTCGCTCCGGCGCTGACAGACCATCTGTCGGCAATGGTAATGGCCTCATAGCCGTTCATCAGCTTACCGCCCGCACCGATCGTGATGGTAGACGTTGTACCGGTACCGAAGGACTTGTCGTAAAGAACCATACTTCCGTTAACGGTGAGTGTACTCCCATAGCGAATGCCGCCGTAGGCGTCAACAGCGCTGTCCGCTTTGACCTCCATGGAGCCTACGGTCAACGCCTCCGATGCATAGACATACGCGCCGCTCTCCACCGTCAGCTTACCGGTCACGGTTAGTGCCCGCTCTCTGCCAAGGAACAGCTCTACCTTGGCCGGCGCGGTCAAATCACCGCTGACGGTCACATCGCCGATGATATAGGCACTATAGTGCGCACCGCTCGTGTCCGCGGCAGCCGCAGCGCCGAGCTTCTGCAGATCAGCAGTCAGCTGCGCGCCGGTGGACGCCTCGCTGAACAGGTAATACCTAGCGCCCTCAGTGGCAACGATACTGCCGCTCACCTTGTCACAGCCTGCCTCCAGCTGACCTTCCACCGTCAGCGTCTTGCCAGATGATACCTCCAGCCGGCCTTCACCCATATAGACGCCAAAGCCCTTGGGTATGGTCAGGTCGGAGGCAATCGTCAGCGTGGCATTGCTGTCCTCCAGCTGCGCCGCGCTCTTTGCAAAGCAGACATAGCCGTCCGGATCGGCGGCGATCAACTCCCGCAGGCCCTGCTCACTCCAGAAATACGTATTACCGTCCTCGTCTGTTGCATAGTTAGCCGCCAGCGCCGTATCCACCAGCGTGGTGGGGATCATCACCAGCAACATGACCGCTGCCAGCAGTGTCGCCAGAATCTTCCGGCTTTTTATCCGCCATTTTCTCATCAAACAATTCTCCCCTTTGTGTTGATTCTTTCTGTCGCTCCGAGCTTCGCCCGATGCTTACTCTTCCTCCGGCAGCCGCAGCAGCTGATAAACGCCGCCGCTGGTGCCCTCCTCTCCGGCCAACACCAGCGTGTCGCCGTCCACCTTGAACCGGTAGTTGGCCGTTTCAATGGCGTCGTGCTCAAAGGTCAGCGTCACCACGCTGCCGCGGACACGGTAGGTAAATGCGTAATCCGTGCCCTGCACGCGCATGGCGCCGCTCTTTTCGCCATCGAACGTGTACTCCGTGGTGCTGTCGTAGATCCACGTGCCGCGCAGCTCCTTGGGGGAACCCCGACCGCGCAGCAGCATGACTGCGGCCACCGCCAGCACGATGACCGCCGCGGCCAGCGCCGCGTAATAGACCCAGTGGCGCTGGCCACCGCTTTTTTCTGTTCGTTTGCCCATGCTCTCCATGCTCTCGTTTCAGTCGCTCTGCCGTTCAGCGCCCCACGGGGCGAAAATCAGGCAGAATCTGGAAATTGTCAAAAAAGGGACGGTTCGGGACTGACCCGAACCGTCCCTCTGCTCAAGGTTTGGTATTGCGCGTTATTGCTTTATGCCTTGCGGCGCTTCTTGCTGACCACAGCGGTGCCCATCAGGGAGCTGACGGCCAACATCGCGTACAGCGCGATACCGGCGTCCGCCGTCCTGGGGGAGGACAGGGTGCCATCCGCCTTGATGGTGAATGTACCCGTGCTCACATGGGTCTTGTTCTCGATCTTCACCGTGTACTTGCCGGCCTTCAGGGTAGCCAGATACGCATCGGTCAGCGTCACGATGCTGCCGCTGCCATTGCTGCTGACGGTGTAGTACTTGCTGTCCAGCTTCTTGCCATTAACAGTCACCCTGTTGATGCTGTCGGCGGGCAGATCGGTGGTGAAGGACTGCCCGGAGGTGTAGGAGCTGCCGGAGCCGGAGCTGCCGCCGCTGCTGGTCTTGGTCATCAGGCCGTAGACCGCCGTCTTGTCGGAGGCGAAGGTGACGGTGTAGCCGTCGCCCACCTGCTTCAGCGTGGCATTGATCTCTCTGGTCTGGGCTTCGCCCTTGTCATCCAGATAGCTCTCCACGATCTTGGCACCGGACTTCAGCGCGTTATACGTCTCCTCGCTGATGGCGATGGTCACGTTCTGACCGTCGGCCAGAGAATCGCCCTTGCCAAGATCCTGGCCGTTCAAGCTCATGGTCACGCCGTAGACCGCCTGCAGCTTGCTACGGCTGCTGCCGCTGACATAGCCCTTCAGCTTCTCCAGAATTTTTTTGGTATTCGCATCGGTTTCGTTCTTAATTGCCTTATCCAGAACTTCTTCGACAGCCTCTTTCACATCCGCAACGACCTTCTCGATCGCGGCCTTGATGGTAGCGTTATCCGCAGGCTGCTTATTGCCGCAGGTGGTGCAGACGCCGTCCTTGTAGTTGTGTTTGCCGGTGGGCGGGATAAGATCGCCTGCCTTAGTCAGCTTACCGCAGCCCTTGCAGTAGGTGTCAGCCGTGCGGCCAGCGGTCATGCAGGACGCCGCCACAGCGCCGCGCTGCTCTTCGCCGCCGGTGTGGTTGGCGGGATCCTTGGCCAGCGTCTCATCGCGCACGGTAGTCGGCTTCGTACCCTGCTCGTCCTTGAATACCTTGTTGCAGACGCTGCAAGTGTAGTACTCGTTGTTGCCCTCTGCCACGCAGGTAGCAGCCTTCGTGGGCGTCTTGGTCATCTTGTGACCCAGAGCGGTCAGCGTTTCAGCAGCCACGGTGGTCTCGGTGGTCTTGTCAGCCTTGAACACCTTATGGCAGGTGCTGCAAGTCCAATACTCGTTGTTGCCGCCCGCCGTGCAGGTAGGCGTCACGGCCGGGGTCTTGGTCAGCGTGTGACCCAGAGCCTTGATGTCCTGTACGTCCTTGGTGTCGGTGTAATCCTTCTTCTCAAAGGTCACCTTAGCGGTGTAGGTGGTGGTGCCCTTGTCGGTGCAGGTGGGCGCGACATTCTGCTTGCCGCTGACCGTGGCGGTCACGGTCTGGGCATGGCCGGTCGTCTCAGCCGTGCAGCCCTCGCGGGTGCAGGTGAAGGTCGCCGTGGCGGTCTTGCCGTCCTCGCTCCAGCTCCACACAGGTGCGCCATAGGTGTGACCCAGCTTGTCGATGGTCACTTCCTTGGTCTGGGTGGTGAACAGATTGCTGCTGAAGGTTGCCGTGTAGACGGTCTTGCCATCCACCGTGCAGGTAGCGGGGGTAGTGTCTATGCCGATAATGGCAGTATCAGCCTCCACCGCTTCGCAATTGGTGCACTTGACAGTGGCTGTGCAGCTCTTGTAGTCGTCACTCCACTTATACTCAGCCGTACCCCAGGCATGGACACCGGCAGCCTTCACATAGCCGCAAACATTGCAGCTGTCTTCTTCAGTGCAGGGCTTGCCGTTGAATGTGTGCTTGATCACCGTGTCAGTCGCATCGCAGCGGGTGCACTTGTGGTAGTGACCGGCAGCGTCCGTATTGACCCACGCGCCCGTGAAGTCGTGATCCAAAGCCTTGATCACCCAACTGTCCTTGGCGATCTCGTTCTTGCCGTCCGCGTCGGAGAAGAACTTGCCGCAGTTACCGCAGGTATAATACTCGTTGTTGCCCGCCTCGGTGCAGGTGGCAGCCTTGGCGTCGGTCTTGGTCAGCTTGTGACCCAGAGCCGCCAGCGTCTCGTCGGCCACGGTTGTCTCGGTGGTCTTATCAGCCTTGAACACCTTTTTGCAGACGCTGCAAGTGTAATACTCGTTATTGCCGCCTTCGGTGCAGGTAGCGGCAACCGCCTCAACCTTGGTCAAGCTATGCCCCGGTGCCTTGATCGGCTCGGTCTTTGTCTCACTGCACACCTTGCAGGTGTAGGTCTTCACGCCATCCGTGGTGCAGGTGGCGGGCGTGGTCACCTTTCCCTCATCCCAATTGTGCTGACCAGCGGGCTTCACATAGCCGCACTCGGCTTTGGTGCAGGTGGCAGTGTCTTCGCACTTGTGGGAGGCATAGGTGTGCTCGGCCTTGTCGATGATGTCATGGCACACGGAGCATTCCTGCCAGTGGTTGGTTTCGTCATGCTTCCACTCATACTTGTGGGCGATCACGGGGATCGTTTCGGTCTTGGTCGCCTTGCACACATCGCAGGTGAAGGTCTTTTCACCGGGTTCAGTGCAGGTAGCTCCCTTGGTCACAACACCCTCATTCCACGTATGTGCAGCCTTGTTCATAATGGTGCCGCAGCCGTACACGTTCCAGTGGTTAGTCCCATCGTGCTGCCACACGTCGTCGCGCACATCGCCGCGGTGGTCAGCATGCACCTCGTCCACAGTCTTGTTACAGGACTTGCACTTCAGTGTATGGGTGCTGGAGCCATCCGCTCCCTTGATAATTTCCCAATCATGCTCGCCGGTAGCGGGAATAGCCAGATTGGTCTCTTCCATCACCCAGTGCTTATCCGTGTCGAACAGCTTGCCGCAGGAGGAGCACTTGTAATGTGCTTTCATGCCGTCCTTAACACAAGTAGCAGGAACCTCGGGAATCAGGTCGCCGTATGCGTGGCCGGTAGCCGGTTTTCTCACTTCCTCGAGCGTTGTTTCCGCACCGGGGACACCTTTTTCATCACTATAGCGCTTATCGCACGTCAAGCAGATCCAGTAGGCTTTGCAACCATCAGCTTCACAGGTGGGATCCTTGGCTTCCACCTTGGTGAGGTTGTTCATATCGCAGGTGTGCGCAGCCCCCTTCACAACAACATCGGTCACAGCAGGAGCAGCACCGCCGAAATTGACGCTACCGGCACCATAGCAGATAAACTTGCTCACGCCGAGAGTGTAGGTCTTCGCATTGCTCACATCTACAGTGGCCTTGATGGTCATGATCGTAGCCGTCTCGGTCAAGCAGCGATCCGCAAGTCCGCCAGATGCACCAAAGTAACCTGTTTTCGGTGCATACTCGAAGGTGGTAAACAGTCCATCTTCGTTGTACTCTTCGACATAGCGCAATTTGTTATTAATCCAATAGCCTTCTGCGCCCTCTTCCTTTGCTTTGTCCTGTGTCAGCTTCATGCCGTCAGGAGCAGTCAACTCAAACTGAAATGCGCAGATGTTATTGCCGTTGGGGTTCAGACTTACTGTGTAAATCACATCAGCCGTACCCTCGCTAACATCGAGTTCAGTCTTGCTGGCAGTAACTGTCAGAATGGGTTCATTCGCGCCCTCCGCACTGACAGGCACGATCATGTTGCATACCATCAGCAAAGCTAACAGTAACGACAACAAAGATTTCTGTCTTTTCATGTCACAATTCCTTTCTGAAAAAACCATTTATTGCTTTCCATCAAAACAACCGAGTAATTCCCTGAAGATGTTCAAATAATGTCTGATGGTCACCAATATCCACAGCATTATCCTGATTTACATTCGCAGTTTTTAGCTGATATTCGTCCGTAATCAAATTAATACCCTGAAGATGTTCAAATAATGTCTGATGGTCACCAATATCGACCGCACCATCCATATTTACATCTCCACGCAAGCACACCTTTGCATCCTGCTGCACGGCATCACCGCTCACAGTCACCTTATACTCACGGGCGACATGATTGGCCTTCTCCACCTTCAGGGTATACGTCCCGGCGGGGACATTTTCAAACTTATATGCCGCGCTGTTACCGGTAACAACCGTGGTCATGGGCGTTCCATTCTCAGGAGTCAGCGTAACAGTAACGTTCTCCGTCTCGCCGCCGTAGCTCTTGACCGTCCCGCTGACCGTCACCCCTGTAACAGCTGCCGCTTCCACCGTCACGGTACCGCTCTTGGCATCGCCGCGATAGCCGTCCGCGCCGACAGAATCCTCATACAGGCTGATTGCCGTGTTGCCGGCAGCCTTGGCCTGGAACGTCACCCGTAGGAACTCGCCCTCCTCGTGCGTCTTATCGCTCCCGCGAACAAAGCCCACACCAACCAAGCTCCTAGCATTCGCCTCGTCAGGCGTCGAAAGAACCGGGTCTATGGTTGCGCCAGCAGCCAGCTTTGCAAAACCTCCGAGCTGCTCGATTTTTGTGACCGCCAGCATTTCCTTGTCGAACTCCAACTGGGCAATGAAGCTGCTCACCGTCATGCCCTTGTTGGTCAGTGTGGCGGTGAACGTGTCGCCCACCTTGACATTTCTCTTGCTCAGTGCCAGAGACAGGTTCGGCTGCGGCCGCTCGCCCTCGGGCTTCACCGTCACCGTGGCGCCCGCCACCGTGCTGGTGAACTTTTCTGCGATATTGTTCGGTGCGTCGCCGTTGCCGGCCACCACGCCGGTCATGGACAGCGTGTAGTCGTCCACGCCGTTGACCTTGCCCATGATGGTCATGACCTCGGTCTTAGTGGTGATGCCTTTGCCCTCATCCGTGCCCGCAGCGCCGAAATAGCGGCTGCCGGGCGTGTACTCGAACCGACTATACATGCCGTCCACATTGGTCGTGCTCTTGATAAGCGTGTCCGTGTTCATGTAGCCGTAGCTGAACGATGAATTCTCCGCCAGCTCCGTGGCCAGCGTCAGGTTTGCCGACGGCACCAGCGTAAACTGGAACGCCCGGATGGGCACGTTGGCCTTGCTCTCCGCATAGATGTGGAACTTGACAATCTGCTCTCCCCCATTATCGTAGAGGGTCGTGTCGTCCGCCTCTATGGTAAAGGCGGCGGTTTTGCCGGCCAGATCGCCGCTGCCGGGATAGGTGTCCTCTGCGGAAACAGGCACCACCAGACCCAGCAGCATCACCAGCGACAAAACCAGTGACAGTACTTTTTTCATGCAACTCCTCCTTACTCTCCTATGTGTACTATCATAGATACTCATTTGCTGCGGCCGTCCCTGCGGAACAGCCGTCCCAGCCCGCCGGGTATGACCAGCTGGCACACAGCGCCCGCTGCCGCCAGCACGCCCAGCACGATGGCCGCGAGCTTCGTACCGGCGCCGCCCGTCTGCGCCGTGTCCGGCACAGGCGCATCAGCCGCGCCGGGCGCCGGGCTGATGACCGGCTGCTGGCCGTCTGCCGCCGCAGGCAAATTCCCCTGCGGCACGTCCGGCTTGTCGGCCACATCCGGCGTTTCGCCGGATGCGGTGCCGCCGGTTTCCGGCTTCTCCGTGTCGCCGGAGCTGCCGGAGGTACCCGTGCCGCCGGTTCCCTTCACCGTCACCGGCGTGCTGTCCACCTTGGGCGTATAGGTCGCGCCGGAGCCGTCAGGCGCAGCCACAAATTCCGCGTCCAGCGTGAAGGTTCCGGTGCTGCCCGCCGGGATCGTGGCCGTGATGGTCAGGATCTCCGCGCTGGCCGTCATGCGGTTGCCCTCCGTGGAGCCGACAGCAGCGAAAAAGCAGCTGCCCGGCGTGTACTCATACGTCCGGAACACGCCCTTGCCGGTGGTCACATCGTATGGCAGGTCGTTGACCGCATAGGTGATGACCGCTTCGCCGTTTTCCTTGAAGCGCTCCGGCAGCGTCATGCCACCGGACGGCTTCAGCCGGAAGCTGAACACGCCCAGCTCCCTGCCCTCCGGCGGCGTCACCGTTATGGTAAATTTCACCTGCACAGCGCTGCCGTTGGCCGTCACCTCGGTCTTGTCCGGTGTGATGGTCAGCGTGGCCGTATCCTCTGCCCACGCCGTGGCCACAGTGCCCAGCAGCAGTATTACGCTCAGAATGGCGCAAATCAGCTTGCGCACACACATCCTCCTTTCTTTCTCACATCATATCCCATTGCGGCGGCTGTGTCAACCACAACTGCCGCAAATGCGTCAACAGCGGCGCAAAATGTACCGCTAAACGCCAATTGATTCATCCAAGTTATGAGGCAAGGCTCTGCGCCATGGCCGTCAGGTCGGCGGCGCTGATGATGCCGTCGTTATTCACGTCGATGCGCGCGGAATCGTCCGTGGTAATGCCCGCCGCGTAGCGCGCCAGCGCTATCAGCTGGTTCAGGTCGAAGGCCAGCGGGGAATACTTGGTCGCTGACAGGACGAGTTCCTTGTCGTACAGCGCCAGCGTCTCCTTGTCGTACACATACGTCACTGTACCATTGGTCGTAGCGGCCGCATAGCTCGCATCCACGCTGCCCTCTGCGCCGCAGAGGAACAACTGATCCGGCGCGCCGGTGGTACCGCTGTCACAGTTGGTGATGTCCGCCAGGTAGTTGGCACCGCCGATGGACACGATGTTCCACATGTGCAGGCCAGCGCCAGTGCCGCCGTCCATGGTGCCCGTGGGCAGATAGCAGGCCACCTCCGGGTCGCTGCCCGTCCACGTCAGGTCGCACAGGTACTTGAACGCCTTGGAATAGCCCTCGCACACCACGTTGGTGTCGGGATCGTCGTCGAATACGTAGATCAGCTGCCACGGGTCGCCGTAGGGATAGCCGTTATTTTTATCCGCTGCGGCGTAGTTATAGGAAACGGCGTTCTTGATGTATTCCGCGTAGGCCACCAGCTTGCCGTAGGTGCCCTTGCCCTGGTTCTCCGCCACCACCTGAGCAGCCGTGGCCGCCGCTGCGGTGGCCGCGCCGGTCTTGGTGGTGTCTATCGCCGTATAGTCAGGCACGGGATTGCCGTCCTCATCTTTGACAATCTTGTCCTCATCATCTATGAGATACTTCGTGGTATCACGGTAGGCGTCCGCCACACAGAATCCGACCACAATATACGGTATCGTCACAGTATTTTCGTCTGCTTCGATGCCGTAGCTTATCGCCATTCCATTGGTCTTATCGAACCAGTACAGCTCGTAGGGCATATTCGCCAGCAACTTGCTCAGCAACGCGTCGTGATTGACATCAGCGCCAAACAGTTCACCTATCCTTGCACCGGCTTCCTCGGAGAGCGCACCATCCTTTACAATAGTAATATGTCCCAAGTCTCCCTGCGTATAGGTGATCGGCATATCCGTGATCGCAATTGTTGCGGATGCACTTTCACCCGCCGCGATCTTCTTTATTTCCGGAACAAGTCGGCGGTAAATATTGTTCGTGACTTCATTCAGTGCCACGGCATACGTCGCCGGGCGGGACGCGGTATTCCCGCTGCCCTCCGCCTTAACGACTGTCTCCGGCACATCCAGCCCGTTCACCTGATAGAGATACCCCTCCAGCAGGGCGGCGCTGTCGTCCTCCGATGCGGTCACGGAGGCGCTGCCGCCGTCGATGCCGTCCAACTCCACGCGGACATCTGCCTGCGCCAAAGTCAGCGTCAGCGTCAGCACCAGCGCCAAGGCCAGTATCCCACTTATAACTCTCTTTTGCATCTTTCTCCCTCCCTGTGGGCGCAGCAAAGCCCACTGTACCCAGTCTTATGTCCATTATAGCCCGCCCGCATGCCAATAGCAAGCAGAAAATCCCTGTCATTTCCTCCGACTTTTTCTCCTCGCTTTTGCTCATTCGTACAAATAAAGTCAAAACACTATGCAGCCAGCTAATTGTTTTTGCATTTCGTCCGGTTTATGATGACGATGTACCAATATATATGTGCATTTCAGCACACGGAAAGAGAGGGAGTAAGCATGAAGAAAGTGATCAGTCTTCTGCTGGCGCTGGTCATGGCGCTGAGCCTGCTGCCCACAGCGGTGTGGGCAGAGGGCGAGGACGCCGCCGCCGCCCCGGCGGAGGAGGTCTCCGAGAGCTTCTTTGACAGTTCCCATCCGTTCACGTGGAACGACGGGAGCTACGTCTGGCGCTTCTGGTGGAATGGCCCGGACGGGAACCGGGGCGAATGGCACCTGTACGCCGCGCCGGAGGGCACGTCCGCCGACAGCGCGGACGGCTGGACGGACTGCGGCGCGGAGGCCACGCCCTTCGAGCATCTGACGGAGGGCACGCTGGCATACGCGGCGGCCTGCGCCATGCGGTCGGCATGGGAGGCCTACGCGGGCGATGAAAAGGTTTCGCCTGATCTGATGTGGCTCATCGACATGATGTCCTATGAGAGTGTCGCCTACACCGATGAGGATGTAAAGGCGGCACAGGAGTTCATGGACAGCCACAGGATCGGCATGGACGGCGGCACCGCCACGCTGGTATTTCCTGATGGCAGCGCTGACGAGCTGCTGAATGCGTGGTACGAAACCACCCCCGCCGTCTGCGCGGCGCTGCAAAAGGTCATGCACTGCGAGCTGGTGAGCACAGGAGATCTCTATAACTTCACCCAGCTGCTGCACCGCACGCTGAAGGCCGCCGACGATCAGGGCGGCAGCAATGATGGCGGCAACAGCTTCGCCAACTCGTGTCAGGCGCTGTGGGGCAGCGGTTTTCAGGCACCTGAGAACCCGAATTTTGTGTTCCCTGCCGGTCTGGTGGAGGGCGAGGACTACACCTACACATATAACAATGCCACCGGTGAGCTGCACGTTGTGCTGCTGCCCCAGTTCGACAAGGGCAACCACTGGGCAGATGCGTTCCACAACATGTCGGCGGACAGCAATTCGCTGAATCTGCAGATCAGAATGACCGCCAAGGGCGAATACACCCGCGCGAAGGATTTCAGCTTCAACGGCAGCCCCGCGTCTGTCATCAACGAGAGCGATCATGTAGACGCGTCCTATTTCAACATGGATAACGGCGTCCGCTGGTCGGGCGGCAGTGTGCCGGTGGGCACGGTGAACCGGATCGATGGTCAGGCGACCATCGCGCCCACGGATGCCTTCAACAAGCATTTCATCGCCGTCGTCTGGGGCGACGACAGCGGCACCGTTCTCCGCAAGGAGCTGGTCATCCTGAGCGTTGAGGTGCAGCAGGAGTTCGTGGTAAACACCCACTACAACGTGGCCAAGCCCATCCCCGCCGAGAAGCTGAAAAGCGGCTTCACCTTTATGAGCGGCGTTACCGGCTGGAAGGCCAGCTTCAGCGACGGCAAGCTCGAGCTGTTCCCCGATAACGGCATTCCCACCTCCGGCGACCCCATCGAGCTTGGCCGCATCCGCTGGGATGCTATGGCGCCCGATGGGTATCACTTTAAGAGCTATGTCCGCCTGAACAGCGGCAACGGCGAGGAGACATATTCCGGCATCGGGGTGTGGACATGGCCGAACGCCAATGGTCGAGGCGTTGATGAGCTGTACGAGGTCACATGGTGCAGCGATACGGACAACACAAGCCTTCTCCAGAATCTGGCGGTATACCAGTACGACAAAATGCCGTATTACCGCTATATCTCCAAGGATGGCGTCACGGCCGCGCCCGTGACCTCTCTGGGGCTGGACACGGCGCAGCTCAGCAGCAGCGGCATCGGCGTCACCTATGACGAGACAACGGGCTGCTTCCATGTGTCCCACAGCGGCCGGGAGCTGCCCGATGCGTCCACACTGCTGAACACCCGCATCACCCCCACCCCGCCGGAGGGCGCGGTGTATTTCTCCTCCAATCATGACGACGGCAACCGCGACCCCCGTATCATGGGAAAGAGCGAGGCTTCCGATATTCTGGCTTCTCTGGAGAGCTTCGAAAAGTACTCCGTGACTGACAGCAACCGCGTCAACGAGCGGTCGCTGGAGCTGGTGCGGACGCAGGTGGTTCACCTGCCCGGCATTGACGTCTGTCTGTCCGGTTCCAGCAACCACCGCGGCCTGACCGTCGCCTGGTGGGACGCGGACAGGAACCTGATCGGCATGAGCTATGTGTACGGTCAGAACGACGACTTTATGAACCGCACCCGGCTGACCAGCGTCGAAACGGCGGATAAGCTGGATGACCTCAATACCCGCGGCGAGGTCAACGCCCCCGCTCTGGTGGGTACAGAGGGCATGGAGCTGGTCTGCGACCGCTATCCCCAGACCGGCGACGGCATGACCCAGTTCTTCGACCTGCACCTTCTGAACGATCAGGGCGGCACCAAGACCGTGTACATCCCCTACCACTGCTTCGGCATGACCTATGCGGACGACGTGAAGGGCAAGAGTGCCGACGAGCTGCCTACCATCCTCGTCAAGCACTTTGACGCCAACTACAACTTCCGCAACGAGATCATCGGGCACTACGAGCCCCAGGGCATCGTGTTCGAGACGGACAGCTTCTCCCCCTTCACCGTATCCGTGGGCGGCGGGCAGAGCGGCGGTGACGCGGACGGCTACAGCGACAACATCGGCGACTACGACCGCTGGGGCGAGGGCAGCGCATGGAATGGCGACCCCCTGCAATACATGGTCATCAAGAGCCTGCGCAATATGGACGGCCGCGACAGACTGGAGCTGGGCGTGGACTGGCGCTATGACAAGGTCGGCAGCATTTATAATGTGGGCATCACGCCGGAGGTGCTGACCCAGATCGTTAACGCCAACAAGCCCCTCGTCATCTACAACGAAAGGGAGCTGACCCTATCCCCGGCTACCCTGTCGGATATGCTGCAAAAGCTGAACGTCCTGAATGCCAACAGGGGCGCGGAGGACAACGAAGCCCTCCTGTGGTTCCGCTACGAGTACGGCAACCGGGACGGTGAAAACGGCCAGGCCTTCGCCTTTATGATCACCGTTTATCTGGGCGATACCCGCTACCGGCTGCCCGACGGCGAGACGTATGCTTTCTCCGTATTCTTCGACTGCAATGACGTTACAGCCTACGAGCTGTACTGCCCCGCCGACCCGGAGGACGCCTCCAGTGAGCTGGTCAGGCAGGCCAACCCTCTTTCCTGTGTCGACGGTCACAATGACGACGGCCACAGCTGGCGGCAATGCAGCTTCACCGCCGACCATGACGGCATGTTCGTCATCCATCCGAAGGGCTATCAGATGCAGCAGAGCTGGCCGTGGTGGGGCGTACCCACACCGCCGTGGACGCCCAGCCCCGACGCCACGACTCCCGACAGTGAGGTACCGGAGCTGCGATCCCTGTATGCCAGCGGCTTCAAGTTCCCCGTCATCGGCAAGGACATCCACTTCGTCTTCCCCGAGCAGCTGAAGGAGTGGACGGAGGGCTGCGGCGATGACTGGGATTACCGCTTCACCGCGGACGAGAGCAAGGGGCGCGTCGCCATTGAGGTAAACATGGGCAGCCGGGAGCGCTGGGAGAACGCCGTCCGCAACATCGAGACAGGCGGGCTGGACGACGGCGTGTTCTTCCGCTACTACTTCGGCAACTCCGATAACCAGCTCCCCATGACCTACGGCTTCGACTGGTACGGCGATTACGGTGGGCAGTCTCTGGCGGACAATATGCTGTATCGGGGCTATCACCACAACAACAGCCTGCGTCTGGCCACCGTGAACCGCCAGAACGCCCACAACAGCGTCCTGACGCTGAACAAAAAGGGCGAAGACTGGCGTATTATCCTCGCCATGAGCAACAGCGAGGGCAAGGTGGCCGCTGCCGAGGCCAAATACGCCTTCCAGCTGGAGATCCTGCCCCGCGAGGACATCTCCTTCTCCCTGCCCGCCGACAACGGCACCGCGGTGCCCGCAGCCCGTCTCCATCCCACCGCCACTCACCAAGACTGGATGGCCACGGTGCCGGCGGACGGCTCCGTGTTCCTGCGCACGGTGGAGGGCAAGACCCTCAACAACGCCGGCAGCGGTCAGTACGGCTTGCTCGGTGAGCTGACCGTGGATGCACCGGAGGGCTATACCCTCAGAGAGTGGCGCAACAACTGCACCGGCGGCAGCGGCGGGCAATTCCCCGTGCCGCTGTTCTGGGACGATCAGGTCATCACGCTGATCTGGCAGAAGGACAACGCCCCCGATCTGGTGGAGTATGTGCGGGTGGAGCCCATGAACTATCTGCCCGGATTCTACTCCCTGGGCGATGAAAACGCGCCCTCCCGTGCGCCCAGCGCCGCCGAATTCCTGAGTGCGGCGGAGCAGAAGACGCTCAGCGACAACGGCATCACTGTGACCTACGACGAGAAATTGGGCTACTTCACCACCAGCGTGGATGCCTCCAAGCTCACTGACCTGTCCCTGCTGCACCAGTGCGTCACACTCAATGCGCCGAAAAACGCCGTGTACTTCAAATTCACCGGCGAGGGCGGCAGCGAGAACCCCGCCTCCCACGATATCAAAGACGACATCAACCGGTTCACGGAGCAGTTCAGCAGCCCGGATGCAGAACTGCAGCCCGTTGATCCTGATAGTCCTGTTCGGATGCCGCTGATGCATACCGAGGAGCTTAAACTGGACGGCAAGACCGTGTACTACTCCGAATCCCAGATGTACCATTCTCTCATCGTCCAGTGGCTGGATGAGGGTAAGAACGTCATCGGCTACACCTGCCTGTACGGGCGCAACGGCGACATCTCCACCACCGTGGACACCGACACCGTGGACACCGCTCCCACAGAGGCGGTCAGCGTTCCCACGCTGGTGGGCACTGATCTGAAGCTGCTGTGCGACCGGAATCCCCAGACGGAGGATGGCAAGCGCCTGTTCCTGCTGTTCAACGTCACCGGCGAGGGACAGCTGGGCGAGGACGGCGCCGAGATCTACCTGCCGTACAGCTACTTCGATCTGACGGCGGAGGAGGGTATGGCGCTGGCGGCCAAGGGCGTCCGCCCGCTGATCCGGCACTATCTCAACGAGAACTGCACGGAGAAGGAATCCCTGCTGGGCGAGTACACCGCAGCCGGTGTGCGCATCGTCACCCGCAGCTTCAGCCCGTTCCTCATTGACGCCAACGGCTGCACCGTGGGCGACCTGAACGGCGACGGCGCGGTGGATACGCTGGATATGCAGGCGCTGTACGAGAATCTGTCCACCGGCCGCACCACGGAAAAGCTGGCGGACAAGGACGACTTCCGCCTGCTGGCCGACTGCAACGGCGACGGTGCGGTGAACATTCTGGATTACCAGAAGCTGTATCAGGGCATCAAAACGGCATAAAATAAAGGAGCGCACCCTTACGGGGTGCGCTCCTTGTCTGTTGAATTGCGAGGCAGCCTCTGCGCGCTTTACTCGATGAGCCCGCTTTCCTTCAGCAGGATCTCAATATCGGTGCCCTTGATCTTCTTGATGGCGATCTTGAGCATTTCCTTCTCCGCGAAGGACAGCGGTGCCTCGCTGATGGGCTTCTTGTCAATGGCATAGTAGCAGGCACGCAGCAGCTCACGCACATCGTACTTGCTGCCCCACACCTCCGGCACGCCGCGGTCGATATCCAGCAGGGTGTATACCGGCTCCATACCGGTGCGCATGGAATACTCGGTGGTGAAGATGGTGTCGCGGGGCGTCTCGGCAAACTGGCCGATGAAGGCGAAGTTCACGGCACCGTCGGGCACGACCTTGGGACGGTCGGATTCCTTGCGGGGCTGGAAGAAGGCGTTGATATACGGCATAAAACAGGTGGTGGTATTGCAGGCATCATGCGCCAGCGCGTCGATCTTTTCGGTGGGCACACCGATGTGGTACAGCCACTCGCGGCAGACCTCCTCGCCGGTGCAGTCCCGCATGGCCTTCTTCACGTAGTTGCCGTCCCTGTTGGTGTTCAGCGAATACAGCCACACGAGCACCGTGTTCTTGTCCTGCGACTTGAACTGGGGCTGACGGTTGATGGTCCAGGAGAGATACCAGTTGTCGGTGCTGTCCTTGACGGTGACGATGCCGCCGGTGGTCACCTTGCCGGAGCGTGGATCGCGCTTGCAGATGTTCATGATGTGCTGGATGATCTCCTCGTTGGAGGTGGCCACGGTGGCGCTCATCCAGTTGGTGGCCTCCACATCGGAGCAGAATTTGTCCGGGTTGCCGTATTCGCCGTGCTCCGCCTGCGCAGCAATGGCCTTCCACATATCCCACGACTCGCCGCAGCCGTTCTTCACGCCGGACAGGTCGGGAGCATGGGTCTGGTCGCCGTAGCAGGAGGTATCGGTGCAGCAGCCGTTGGTGATGAACACCAGATCGTCCTCAATGAGGTCGATGGTCTGCTCCTTGCCGTCCTTCACATATACGATCTGCCGGGCGATCTTCTTGTCACCCTCGGTTTCGATGATGACATTCCTGACGTCCATGCCGTACTCGATGCGCACGCCGTGGGACTCCAGATATTTCACCAGCGGCAGGATCATGCTCTCATACTGGTTGTATTTGGTGAAGCGCAGGGCGCTGAAATCGGGCAGACCGTCGATGTGGTGGACATAGCGGCACAGATACCGCTTCATCTCCAGAGCGCTGGACCAGCGCTGGAATGCGAACATGGTCTGCCAATACAGCCAGAAGTTGGTGCTCCAGAAGGAGTCCGGCAGCACGTCGGAGATCTTCTTGTCCTCCAGATCCTTCTCCGGCGTCAAAAACAGCTTGGACAGCGCCATGGCGGAGTCCTTGTCCAGCTTGAACTGCTTGTCGGTGTGGGCGTCCTCACCGCAATTCACACTGGCACGGCACAGAGAGTAGTTGGGGTCGTGCTTGTTGAGCCAATAATACTCATCCAGCACGGAAACGCCCGGCGTCTCGATAGAGGGCACATCGCGGAAGGTATCCCACATGACCTCGAAATGGTTGTCCATCTCGCGGCCGCCGCGCATGAAGAAGCCCTTGGTCACGTCCTTGCGGCCATCGCAGCTGCCGCCGGCAAGCTCCAGCTTTTCGAGCAGATGGATGTGCTCACCCTTCATCTGTCCGTCGCGGACAAGATAAAAAGCTGCCGTCAGCCCGGCAAGGCCGGTGCCGATGATATAAGCCGATTTTTTGTCCACATCCTTGGGCTTTTCGGGATGGGCAAAGGATTCGTAAGTGCCAGCAGAGTAATACATAACAAAACCTCCTGTTGTTTTCTTTTGTTGGCTTTATTATAGCGTTTCCCGTCCGGCTTACAATAAACAGGAAAAGCCCCGTGATAAAAGTCTTATCACGGGGCCGGAAAGTGTAAAAAAACTTATCAAATGCGGGGAAATGATAAAATCAGAACTGAAATCGGGAGAGCGCTGCGGACATAGAGCCCCTGATCAGCTTGGCAAGCCTGTCCACGATCTGCCGCGGATCCTCGCGCATATCGTCCTTGATCCAGTCCAGCATCAGCCCGATAAATATATACGAATAGACCTGGGCGATAAACTGCTTGTCCTCGTCCCGCACCTTCATGGTGCCCACTTCCTCGTTGATCACATCCAGCAAAAGCCGGTCAACGAGCGGCTGCAGGTACTTTTCCACCTGCTCGGCGTGGACGCAGCGGTACACGTTCATGATAAACGGTCTGTTCTCCTGCACCGCCTCGAAGATCTGCAGGAATCCCTGCTGCCAGGTTTCGTAGGTCTTTTTCTCGTCCAGCGCTCTCCTGGCGTCCTCAAGGCAAGACCACTCCACCAGATCGTAGATGTCCTTGAAATGGTAATAGAAGGTCATGCGGTTGATGCCGCAATCCTCGGCAATGTCATTGATGGTGATCTTGGTCAGCGGCTTTTTCAAAAGCAGATTTTTCAGTGACTGCTCCAACGCCCGCTTTGTTACCTGTGACATGGCAGCTTGTACCTCCCGGAGATCATCCGCCTCGTGCCGCCCTTTCGCCGCCGCTTGCCCGGCGGCCTGTGCAGCACAACAAATACCATACCCATACAGGGCTTTTCTTACCTTCTCCCCAACCGTCCGAACCACCAGAAGGTCAGCGGCCACACGCACCCGGCGAACAGCACCACCAGCAGATAGCGTACCCCGCCCGCGATGGCGGCGCTGCCGCCCAGCAGGGCGATCAGCGGCGCCTTCAGCCCCGCTCGTATAGCCAGCAGCAGCCCGAAGCCCACCGCCAGCTTGATGAGCTGCGCCCACCAGACAGCCTGCGTCTCAAAGCGGACGTACTTCCGATCCGCGATGTTGGCGATCAGCATGCCCAGCGTGGCGCCGGTGAGCTTCCACGCGTTCTCCATGGCGCTGACATAGTTGGCCGTATCCTCGGCGGTAACGCCGGTGTCGCCCCGCAGGTACAGATACCCCACGAACAGCCCGCTGCACACCGCCATCACGGCGATGGTGCGCGTCAGCACCACCGGCCGCCGGTCGGCCTCCTCCATCAGGGGATAGACCAGCATCACCAGCGCCGCGGCGACCACGAACGACACGCCCACGTCCAGCGGCGTGTGTACGCCCAGATACATCCGGCTGAACGCCACCAGCACCGTAAGCACGATGAGCAGCACCCGCAGCCACGTCTTATTCGTATACCGCGCCATACCGCCGTAGGTGGCCACGGCGTTCTGCGTATGCCCGCTGGGGAAGGAATAGCCTGTGGCCTCCGCCCGTGCGCTCTCCACGATGGTGAAGCCCGGATCCTTTACCCACGGCCGGGGCACGCAGCACAGTATTTTCAGAAACTGGTTGATGACCGTGCCGAAGAACCCCACGATCATCAGGTAGTAGCCCTCCCGCTTGCTGACGCACCAGAACACCGCCACGGCGATGACCATGAAGAACAGCTCGCCGCCCAGCAGCGTGATGACCGACATGATCTTATCCAGCACCGGCGTGCGGATGCTCTCCAGCGCATATAACAGTCCCATACAGTGACACTCCTCTCTTTACTGTTATTGTACTACAGCTTTCCCCGCCGCGCAAGCGTTGACTGCACCCCGCCCCGGTGGTATACTGACGAAAAATGCATCGGGAGGTCATTCTATGGAACCCAACAAGCTACTGGACATCCTGCACACCGCCGAGCGGCTGAAGGACACCCTCCGCCACTGCGACACCAGCAAGGGGCGGCGCGAGAGCGTGGCGGAGCACAGCTGGCGGCTGGCGCTGATGGCCTTTTTCCTCCGGGACGAATTCCCGGACACGGACATGGACAGGGTCATCCGCATGTGCCTGATACACGATCTGGGCGAGTGCTTCACCGGCGACATTCCCAGCTTTCTGAAAACCGACGCCGATACGGAGAAGGAGGACTCCCTGCTGGAGCAGTGGGTGTCCGGCCTGCCCGCCCCCTATAACGCGGAGATGGGCGAGCTGTACGCGGAGATGAACGCCCTGCAAACGCCGGAGGCCAAGCTCTACAAGGCGCTGGACAAGCTGGAGGCGGTAATCCAGCACAACGAAGCGCCCATCGCCACATGGCTGCCCCGGGAGTACGACCTGAACCTGACCTACGCCAACGAGAATGTGGCCTTCTCCCCCTACCTGACAGAGCTGCGCGCCGCCATCCGCCGGGACACGGAGGAGAAAATACAGCGGGGCGAATGAACAGGGGCGGACGACTCCGTCCGCCCTGTATGACCGCCGCACCCTGTAGGGCGGGGCCCGCGTGCCCCGCCGTCACTGGCGTGGGAATCCGTCTCCCCAAAAAAGAAAAACGGATTGCCGCGTCGCTGCGCGCCTCGCAATGACAGCGCGGCACCGCCGCGCTGACGGGACGTCGGAACGCCGTCCCCTACGGGTGGATAACGCACCTGTCCCGTAGGGCGGGGCCCGCGTGCCCTGCCGAAAAATGCGTACCCGGCGGCGGGACACATGGGTCCCGCCCTACAGGTGCATACCCCCCCCAAAAAAACAACGCGGCGCCCCTTGCGGGGCGCCGCGCGTTTTCCGTAATCAGGTCTTGCTTACGACAACCATACCGTCGTCTTTAAGCGTAGCTGTATAGCCATCAGGACAACATCCCTGCATGAACTCCACTGTCTCATTCTGATAGCTACCGCCTTTTACGACTGTATCCCCCGCATAAGTCTGCACATAAAGACTTCCCCGAGGGCCGGTAAATGTACCGCCGTTGATCTCCATCTTTGCACCGCCGTTGGAAATGGCAATGTAACTGTCAGAAATGATTTTGCCGCCGTTAATCGTTGCAACACCGGTTGAGTCATTGGACAATCCCCAGTAACCGGTACAACGTAACGTGCCATCGTTCATTGTCAGAGTGCCACCGGCGCAGTTTTTAAGACCGTTTGGACCGGCCTTCATTTCGATGTTGTTGATCGTCATGGTAGCTTTTTGTTCGCCGGGATTTATATAATTCCAACCGTTGACAATGGCAAATGATTGACCGTCTTCAGCAATCACTTTACCGCCGTTGAAGGTCATGGTACCAAAGTTTTCCACAGTGTGCCACTTGTTGTTTTCCCCAGCCGCGCGGGTGAAGGTACCGCCCTCTATCACACAAACAGCAGCGTTGCGAAGCGCAGATGTATTGGCTTTTGACGCAACGATCTTTCCATTGCCACTGCTGTCCTTTATGCACAGCGTACCACGGTTCAAAATCGCATGGGAGTCGCCGCCGGTCAGCGTAAAACCATTAAGATCCAGCGTAATGCTTTTATCTTGGGGAACCGTAAGACTTCCGGCAATATTGCCTTCCAGCTTCGCAGACACAGGTTCAGCGGCGTTATTAATCAGCTCTTGGAGAGTATCCATGGCAACAATCGGATACACCGCATCCTTATCATAGGTGTTGTCGAAGCTGTCTTTCTCCACGGTATCCTGCGTGGCCGCAACGCTGATGCCCAGGTC